>TARA_B100000686_G_scaffold109430_1_pt1 | contig 14457 bp, 27 predicted proteins | sample TARA_B100000686 | Tara Oceans TARA_B100000686 (sample SAMEA2622733) | marine metagenome | biome: marine biome (ENVO:00000447); feature: marine epipelagic mixed layer (ENVO:xxxxxxxxx); material: "saline water (ENVO:00002010), including plankton (ENVO:xxxxxxxx)" | depth 150 m
GAGCCAAATGATAAAGTTGCACTAACTCACCCATAGGCAAGACTATATCGCCGTCTGAACCAAAGTGAGTTTCGATAATCATTACCACTGGATGAGCCAATTTAACTTTGGTATCAAGAGTATTCCATTCTGTAAAAAGAATGTCGAAGATTTCTTCTCGGAAATAGGACATTATACTATGTCTCCTGTTATTACTAAGTATTTTCAACTACTTAAGAGTTTGTGATATGGTGAATAGGTGGACGAATACTTGGCTACTTCCATGTAGGTTTCACCAAATATCCATCCGGGGTTTTATCTTTTTTACGAAAACTTATTAAGTTTTCTTAGCCAAACAAGCCGCCCAGCGTGCAAAGCCGAGTGCGATAAAATGATAGTTTGATTTTAATTACTCGTCCCGTAGGCTTTTCATTAAAACTTCACTACCCTGACAGAACCTCCTTCGACAAAATACCTATGACGAAGCACCCATATAAACATATGTGTCAAGATAATCTTTAAGTAGTTGGAGACCCTATCAAAATATATGTCGAAGATTGATTGGGATGTTCGTTTAACATTTAACAACATTATGGTGGCCTTAGTTTCCCTGCCTCTAATTTTGGTGTTCATGGTTCTTTCTTACCAATTGATTACTACTGCCTTCGTCAATCCTGATGTGCGAGAAGATATTGAAGCCTATATCGCCGTTCTTGGTATTCTAAGCGGCCCTGCTTACATGGCTATTTCTCGCTTCTTTGACCGATGGAATGCAGAGGAAGAAGAATACATTGAATCCATTCGTAGGCTACATAAAACTGAAAATGATATTCGGAGAGCCAAAGGCGAATTACAAGAGGATGAAGAACGCATTGTAGTAGTTGAGGCAGTTGAGGAAGAATGATACATGATATTGTAAGTTATCGACATCCTCATTTACCACAGGCTCTAAAAGATTTCATCAACAGACTACTCTGGCAGATTCCTAAAGCAGAAGAAACCGATAGTGATAGTGCCGAAACTTGGAGTCAAATGTATGGTCGGGCTGTGATAGATACTTTAGAAAGTGATAATTCTAACATTGTGTGGGTAGACTTGCCTGCGTGGATGGGTAGTCATTTAACTAAAGGAAAAGTAAGTGGTCCTGATGGAGAAATTAACTCCCTATTGGTAGGTTTCTATCGGTTTGGCGATACAGCACCAGAACATAGTTTCGGAGACTCATGGCCTCTAATTTGGTTATATTGGGATGGGAATGATTTCATAAACTTTTATGAAGGTGCGGATGTAGGCGACGAGCATAAGGAATCAGATGTATGGTTGGAGGGTCCCTATAATGAGTCGCATCGAAAGTTTATTAAACAGAAGGAAGATAAGGTGCTGGGTTGGTTTAGTAGAATGGAGTTGGGACTGGGGATTACAACCGAAACTCTCCAAAAAAACAAAGTTGCCATTGTCGCTACCATCGACGATGAAAGGATATGGATTAAGAATCCTATTTTGAACTGGCTTTATACTTCTCTTGAAAGTTTATATGACTGATTCACCATATCTAAAGTATGCCTGAAGGACCAGAAGTGAAGCGAATTGTAGAGCGTCTAAATAGACGATTAGCGGGGAAAGAATTGCACGCAATTCACTTTGAGAATCAAAGTTATTGTGATAAACAGGTTAGAGACCAAATCCATGATTTGCGAGCAGAACTCTCTGATAAACCAAAAACCATTGACAAAGTTCAATGTAAAGGAAAGTTTATTTGGTTCACATTAGATGATGGAGAATGGGAGATTTGGCATACATTAGGGATGACTGGTTCATGGAGGAATAGTAATCCCAAAAAGAATGTTATGTTGAAATTAGAAACTGATGGAGAACAGATGACTTATTACAAAGATACTCGACGCTTTGGAACATTCAAGATATTTCACAAAGATAATTCTCGGTTGGATAAGAAATTACAGACTCTTGGGCCTGATATGCTAAATGACCCTCCAACTTTGGAGGAGTTCTTAGTTTGCCTTCGAAAGAAGAATCATTGGAACATTACAAAGGCATTGATGGACCAAAAGGTAGTTTGTGGTATTGGAAATTACATTAAGGCCGAAGTGTTGTATCGTGCTAAAGTAAGTCCGTGGCGAAATGTCGGAGACATTAGTGATGATGAATTAGAAAAGATTTACAAACAAACAAAGTTTGTGATTCAATCTTCCTATGATAAGAAAGGCGCAACCATCAGAGATTATGTCATGCCAGATGGTTCGACAGGTGCTTACCGATTTGAGTTCGAGGTCTATGCTAAGAGAGTTTCCAAACATGGACATCAAGTTTTACAAGAAAACACCCCTGATAAGAGAAAAACATGGTGGTGTCCTGATTATCAGAGTTGATGTAGATGAATCAAGAAAATTGGCAAAGAATAGCCCAAACAGTAGGGGTTGCAGGAGATATTTTAACCAAAACGCTGCCTTTCTCACCCAGACACCCGCATGGTCGTAATGGATACGCCCATATCTGGGTTTGCCTCCGTAATAGATTCGGGGAAGTTAGAGAATTAGATGATAGTATGCTTCCTGAAGTATTGAACTTTATTCAGTATTTGGTAGATAATCCCCGATAAGTTAATAAGGATGAAACGACTATACTAAAGTGAGAGATATGAATATATTCGTTGTTGATGCAAATCCGTATGCTGCGGCCCGACAATTGTGCAATCGGCACATCGTCAAGATGCCTTTAGAAACTGCCCAAATGCTATGCAGTGCTTTGATTGAACATGGTTGTGAAGATGCCCATTATCGAGCCACTCACAAGTCGCACCCTTGCACTAAATGGGCTGGTAAGACTCGAAACAATTTTTTCTGGTTAGTCAAACATGGTCTCGAAATGTGTCGGGAATACACTCGCAGATATGGTAAGATTCATAAGTGTCAAGAAGTAATTGCTCATTGTAATACTTTAGCCCCTCACATTCCAATGGGTGAGCAAACACCGTTCCCACAGGCTATGCCCAAGCATTTCAGAGATGCTGATACTGTCCAAGCCTATCGTAATTATTACAATGGTGGTAAAGGTTATATGAACAAGGGTCGGGGTCCTCAATGGAAATCAGACCCTCCACTCTGGTTTAACTTTTGTCCTGTTTCTAAACCTTGACTTCAAGACCCGAAGTATCATATACTACCTCAACTATGATAGAATATGAGGAAGAAGTTTAGTCAAGAACTTTTTGATGAAAATGATAACGCTTGTAGAAACGCAGCCGAACATATCAAAGAGGATTTGGGTATTGATGCTTTAGAGGATAATCCTAACAAATACGGTGTGGATTTAATCGGGACTCTGGATGGTGAGTTCGTATCCTATGTCGAGGTCGAAAGAAAGCATGGGTGGAAAGGAGAAACATTTCCTTTCTCAACAGTCAATCTTCCTGCCCGAAAGAAAAAGTATGTAGAACTGATATTGCCAACTCAATTCGTAATCTTCAATCACGACTTTAGTTATGCGGCTATTATTCATCGAGATGATGTAGCCGAATCTCCTACAAAGTTTATCTCTACAATTTATACTCGTGGTGAAAAGTTTTACGACATTCCAATATCTGTCGTCAAAATCGTAAAAATTACAAAATCCTAAAACTATTGGCTTCAAGACCCTTTCCAGAAAGGGTGGTTCTGGGGTAAAATCCCAGAAATTAGCGTAATTTCCAACATTTCTCTGGAAATCTCTGGAAATGGGGATACAAAACCTTATGTAGCGGTAAAAACAATGGATACCTATGACCGCCGAGGGCGATTATACTACGGATGTAGTCTTAGAGTCGAATACTGATGGTAAATGGCCTATTACTTGTGTTGCCAAAATAGACACTGGGGCTGCTCGAACAAGTATTGATAATAAATTAAGCAACTTTCTACGCTTAGAAAAGTGTGGAACTACTAAAGTCAAGAATGCTATGGGTTCTCAAAGACGAAAATTAGTATGGCTAACTTTGTATTGGAATGAGAAAATATATCGTATCAAAGCCTCGGTAGTGAATCGAGAACATCTATCCTCTCCCATTATTCTGGGTCGAGATGTCTTAACCGAACAATGAACCTAAGCCTTCAAAACCCTCCTCGTCGCAGGTGCGGCACGATAGTTCTACGCTGGCTTCCCCTGATGATTGGGCTAAATCATAAAGGGTGTATTCTTCTTTAGAAACTTCTTTCATACGCTGATAGGAATGGCACAATGGACAAAATAAGGTGGAAACTTCGTAGTATAAATCATAATTTGGTTTGCGAGGTCTGCTTCCTGAAACTCGATAATCACCAAATAAATCGCTAAAACCTCCTCTGGGTGCTAAGATTTGGAAAATATGATAAGGATTAAGATTCAAGGGTTGAAAATTAGGTCGATAATACCGACTTACCCAACTCCAATGTCTGCGAATCTTTTCAGCCATCGGTATAAAATCCTTAATCTTGCCATAAGTCCCTTCAGCAGTTTTTGGGTCTCCAAACAAACTTCCTAATGATTCATCTTCAAACTCGGCATATTGCTTCCCCAAAAGTAATGCTATTTCTGCAACTGTTAATTTTAATTTTTCTTCAATAGAGGTGTTTTTGAAAGTATCGTGAACTAAGGTGTCTTCTTCGGTGCTTAAAGCAGGAATCTGATGAAACCTTTCTGTTTCGTATCTGACTACTCTCTCACTCTTCATTCTTCGGCCTCTGGGTATTTTTTCCGGGTCCACCATTCATAAGGATTGATGCGGGCTTGTGTTCGGGGGTCTTGCCACGGATTCTCCTGCGGCCACTGATAAGGTGGTCTATCAGGAGTCTGATATGGTGGGTAGTAGTCTTTCTTTGTCCTGTTCCTTTTCAAAACGGGTTCTTTCAAACCTAATGCTTGCATCATCCTGACGAGTCCACCCCAGTTATTGCCGAATAAATTAAGCCAATTAAGCGGGACTCCTCCTGCTTCGGCTCGGCGTTTCAACAATTCTTGTTTTTGACTCAAAGTGGCCCAACGGTCATCGTCGAATGTGTATTTCCGACCCCCCACCGTAGCACTACCTTTGGGGTAATTTTGAGGGTCGTGAAAAGCACCACTCGTTATTGGGTAATGTGGTTGAGGGTCTTTGGGTGGGTCCCAATGCTTGCCATAATTCTTTTCAATCCACTCACGAGTGCCAGCAAACTCATCATCTTCAGCCAAATACTTCCTGCCCCTCAAAACCCTTCGTAGTTCTGGATGTAAATCATAGTTATTCCACTCTAATAAAGTTCTCCATTGAAAGTCTGCATTCTCCCAATTAAGCCTACGAGGTTGAAATGGCTCGGCTACTCGGCACAAATATAATTCGTGTGGCCCTGTGCTACCTAAGTATTCTACACGATTAGGAAGTCGCATTCCTAATTCTTCCCAAACTTCTCGATAAACAGTTTGATAACCTGTTTCTCCTAAATCTCTGAATCCTCCAATGGCTGCCCAAGTTAAGGGTTGTCTAACTCGCTGGCTTCTTAATCCTAAGCCAACTCTACCATCATCTGAAACAAATACAACGGCGGCTGATGGCATATCCATAGTCTCACCTCATAGAACATATTCGTTGATAGTATCTGCTGCAATTACGCCAATAGAATCCAAAGTTTCATTGTCTCCTATTTTGATGGCAACAGTATCATCCATAACCATGCTTTCAATAGGCACATCTAAAATCTCTGATAATTTATCAGCGAAAAAGACGGTATTCCAAATAGGGATAAATGAATCTTGACCGACAAATGTAAAATTATTAGTTAATCCTGTGTTGTTTTGGAACCACGGACGAGACAAACTTTCAGCACTTTTAGTAACATTCATGGAACCTTGAAGATTAAACTTTTTCTTGAAGTTGCTAAATGATTTCCTCAAAGATGGTTCTCCCCAAAGAATCCAACGGGACAATGCCCCTGCTGTCATTGGTTTATTCCACTTTTCGTTATTTTTGTGGCGGGCTAAATATCTTTGCTTGCGTTTTGCATCTTTATGCTTAGTGTAGTCGCTCATTCCTCTGGAACCAAAATGAGTCGTTTTCACCTTTTTTCCATCTTTATCATAAAATATCGCCATCAATTTCTTTTGTTTGTTGGTTGAGCGTGAAACTTCTACACGGTGAGGTCGAGAAGATTCGGCTTCCCATTCGATGTCGTCTTTCCATTCTTCGTCTTTGAGTTTATCTACCAAAGATTCTTCATCCTTCCAATTTACATCATCCCACTCTGGGTCTGAAACTCTTTTACCTAAAACTGCATCTAATTGTCGGCGTAATTCTTTAGGTGTTCTATACGAACCACGCTTATTTATGCGTGTTTCTGCCTCCCACTCTATGATACCGTGTTTATCAATATAGGCTTGTCGAGCAGGACTGCCTGTATAATCTCCTTTATGCCAACCTGTTCCCATAGATGTAGGAAACCATGAATCTTTTACATGGAACCATACTCTGGAACCAATAGGGTGTTTGGCAGACCCTCCGCTAACAATAGTCACCCAGATGCCTATTACATCGGGTCGATTAGGATTAACATTGGAAACTCCTGTAACTTTTCCCCATGTTCCTTCGGGTTGAAACTCACTAAATCCAACATCTTTCCACCAATCCATAGGTTGTTTCATCGTCTTGGCTTGGCTGATATTTTGCGGCCCATACATACGAATCTCCCGCCCAACTAAGTGCTGATGCAATTGGTCTGAAACTTCTTTCACAGGTCTTTCATATCCCTTTCGGGGAAATATGGGGCTGATAATATCAGGACTCCACATTCTGTTGGGGTCGTCTGGGTCATCGTAAATGTGGCTGTAAGTTTCAGCATCGAGGTCATAAGGATAGGTGGCTTCACATTCTTCTTTAGCAAAAGCAGTTTCCAAAGCGTGTTGGAGTATGCGAGGAGTAACTGAAACTTTCTTCATAGCACCTAATCTATCTAATAACTCAAAAGTCTCATTGTAATGCCAATCTAAAAAACAATTGCCGTAGGTGTCCAACATGGTCTGAAACCAGTCAGTATTCTGTAAGGCTTCTTCCATCCTACTGTATCTATCACCATGCGGAAAATTACTATCTCCATAGACATGAGTATCTCCATGATGATACGCAAAAGCAATTTCCTTTATGTCTTGTCGGGTAATGTCGAAGATTTCGATAGTAGGTTCTTCTTCGGCCTCCAAAGTTTGATTCTCTTTTTGATGTTTCTTAAGATGCCTCAAGACTGAATCTCGATTGAATGAATCAATATCTTCTCCACAAATGTCGCACTCATAACTAAGACCAAACTTGGCTAAAGTAATATCTTTTCGAGATTTCAAAGTTTCATATTTGGTTTCAGAATTATACATACAACTCATACACTTGTAGCGGCGGCCTTTGGTAGTGATTTCTCGAATAAATAAATCAATGTTTCCACAATGATTACAACCTATTTCGCCATCTTCATTTGTGTGTAGGCCACGCACAATCTCTTGTTCTAATTGATATTGGCTGGGTGCGCCATCATAACCTAAATCGACATGGGCATTCTCGGTGAGGGGTAAAATATCCTCTACATCAAGGTCAGAGACCTCATATCGACGAGCCATGTATTAAGTGTCTTTCTTTGCTACTTAAAGATTACCCATACATCATATTGTCGTCAGGTTCACCATCTCGTTCTTCTACACGGAATATACTACTCATAGTTTGTGATATAAAATCGGCCAAAAACATTTGGAGGTATTGTTTATTGACTCCTTTAGTTTGCTCTAAAACGAATACGGCTAATGCCTCCATGATGTTCTTAAGATGCTCGCCTAATTGTGCCTCATCCATACCTTCATCGAATACTAAATTATCCTGAAATATGTCAATGACTTCTTTTTTCAATTCGGCCACATAACCATCGTCTGCTTCTTCAACAATTTTCTCAAATAAGGCGGCTTGAATCTTTTTACCCTGTCTAAGAACTTGGGCTTCTGTCATATTGATTTTATCAGCCATTACCAACCCACCCTTACTTCTCGTAATTGTGATTCTTCGCCTTCTTTGCGACCAATGGCTTTGATTCTACCTTCTCGGCGGCCAAAGAAGAAGATGTCGGTAGTGTGCTTTGCATCTCCACAACAATAAGCCAATACACGACGATACTCGCCGTTGTGCCATGCTTTCGGGGCTTCAGCAGCAGGCATAAGTTTGCCTTCTTCAGAACCTAAACAAGCATTGATAAGATTTTCCAATGAAAATCGGTAGCCTTCGCTGGCTTCTCGTAGATACTGACAAATATCGACATGGCGTGGAGGAAGTTCCTTTTCTCCATATTTAGTTTCTTTAGTAGTTGGTGCATTCAAGAAATAGTTAAGTTGCTTTTCTACTCCGCAGCCTCCATCTTCTATCTCTTTAGAAATAATCGGCAAATCAAATGTTGTTCCATTTTTGGTAATCAAGGTGTAGCCTTGATAGAACCATTCCTCTAAGTCCCATGCTAAGAACTCCCACCCATAAATAAGGTCATCTTCGCTAATATCTTCAACCAATGTGGGGTCGGCTACATATTGATAAGTCAAATTACGGTGGTGGTCGTGAATGCAAACACAAGATGTTTTCCATCCTGTTGGGTCTTCGAATCCCAATCCATCTGCGTCCATGCTAAGATTAAGGGTTTCAATATCTAAACCAATAATCTTCATTAGAACTCCTCTATTATGAAATAGGTAGACTCACCTACTTAATACTTCAGTTCTCAAATACTTCTTCCAAAGTCATCTGCTCTGGGTCAATGCCACCGGGCTTGGTGATTTCTAATTGCTTGGTATCAATGGTATATGTGCCTTCTACTGTGGAAAGTTTAACTGTGGCTCGCTTATCTGTGGTCTTTTCCACTACGCCTGTCATTGTGGCCTTACGCACATCAAACTGGACTACATCTCCAATTTGAACATCAGGTCTTTCACCACGCAATTCTTCGAGTCTGTCCTTGATAGCAAGGATAAGGTCGTCTAATTGGCTTTCTGTCATATCTTCGATGGCATCGTAAATCTCGCTCATAGTTAATGATAAGTCGAATCACCCTGATAAACTTTAGCGATTATCTCCATCACCATGCAGAACATTCCGCTTACTGCGGCTTTGAAGTTTGTTGATATTTCGGATTGCGACTTCATTCATACTGATGCCGACCTCATGTGCGAGGTTTGCCACATACCAAAGCACATCTCCAATTTCATCAATAAGCGCAGGTTTGATTTCTTCCAAACTTTGATTATCTCTAATGGACTTCTTAATTTTCTCGGCAATCTCTCCTGCCTCACCATTAAGTCCTAAGACAGTATAGACCAGACCGTATTCATCTGGGTAAATCGCAGTCTTGCGGGCTGCTTCTTGATATTGGTTCATTTCCATATCAGCACTCTCCATGACACTGCATACAAATAAAAGCCCACTTATCATTTTGGTCTTTGATAACTCGCTTCAAGTTATGAGGGCAATCTTCAAATTGATATTGTTGGACTCCTCTCATTCTGAACCCTCCTGATTGAAATGTGAATCAATTATGCTTCGCTCATTCTCACTAAGAATAGCAAGGGAATAGATAGGCATCTGCTTTTTTCCGAGGGGTGTATCTACCTCTTGATATGTTAAATAGAACCAATTAGCCCAGCCCTCCTTAAGATTTGGGAGGAGATATAACATACCAATATCTTCATGGTCTATGGTTAAGATTTGTTGAAACTTCATATCCATTGTCTCACCATAGTCATTCTTGTAGGTTTTTTTCTTCATACTCATTCTCCATCACCTTCCTCATAAGCACAGTTAAAATAAACATCTCCATTTTCTGAAACTTTCATATCTTCATAAGGTGCAGCCACTCGACGGTATGCTTCAAGTTTAGCACATTCAAGCGCACCAATGAACTCATTGATGAGTCCATAAGACATTCCTTTTTCTTTAATCATGTTGGCTAAGACACTTGAGATAACATAATTCAAGCGACCAGCAAAAGGTTCGTCAGTCGTAAGTGCGGCGGTTAATGTTTGAATGATGTATTCAAACCCTGTTCTATCTTCATTCGGTATGTATGGCATATTTTTCAATCTCCTTTTCTAATCGTGTGGTGGCGATAGGGATGTAGTCGGGTGTTAATTCACAACCAACAAAGTTTCGTTTTGACCTCAAGGCGGCTACGCCTGTTGAGCCTGAACCCATGAATGGGTCAAAGATGGTATCTCCTTCCTTAGAAGTTTCAAGAATAAGGTGGGTCATAAGCGTAATAGGCTTAACTGTCGGGTGGTCGTTAAGCATATCTGCGGGTAATGCTTCGTTGCGTTCTGCTTTAGATGCTTTAGGCACATACCAGAACTTATGCTTATTAGGCATAACTTTGCTACCTTGTTTGCGAGCAACGATGATTGGTTCCCAAGCGGGTTTAAGCGCAGTTCCAAAACCTTTCCACTTTTCTGCTTCTTCCTCATGTCCTTTCTTATTCAAAACTTTTCCAATGTTTTGAGACTTTGGAAATCCAGTTCCAAAAGTCCAAGACCAAACATCAAGAATCTCAAACCCTGCTCTTTCAATCGCATGGGCGATTCGATGATGGGTTCGGGTTGCACCGAAAGCCAATAATAGGCCATCTTTCTTCAAGATTCGATGCACTGCTCGCCATGTGTCTGGATTATAAGCAATTCCAGAATTGTCCCAACCATTCCCCATAAAGCCAATTTCATAGGGCGGGTCAGTAATACAATGGTCTATTGACTCATCATACATATTCGCCATCGTGTTGATGCAATCTCCTGAATGTATCTCAAAGTTCATGCCATTCCTCCTTCGGACAGACTAACTTTAACAGATATTGGAACATATCATCATAGGTATCAAACTTTTGAAAGAACTCGGATGTGCGTTCAGCAGTCGATTTTGTGCCAACACCATCATAGGTTGCCTTACCGCCTCCAAACTTTCCGAATCCTTTAGTCGTAACTTTTGCCCAATGCCCTTGCGTCTTAATCGGCGGGAATTGTGAAACAATAGATTTATCTTTGCTAATCATTAGATTAGCAGGGAAGCGACCAGTAGTAATCTCGCCTTCGTATTCTTCTTTGAGTCCAGATTGATAAATGGTAGATTTATGAGAAGTAGCCTTGCGAGCATTGTCGGCAGTATTTTGGACAATATCTCCAACTCGGCAATCCTCAATGTTTATGCCTCCACAACCGTTCTTTAGCACATTAGCATAAGTTGTGCCTTTGAAGGGTTTGCGTAGTAAGCCTATTTGATAGGTTGAGTCAGGCATCAAAACTTTCAAACAATCTCTGATTTCCCAACCCGCATCTTCTAATTCAATCATACGAGTATGATAAGGAATGTTATTGGTTTTGGTTTCTGGATGGGTGATAACACAAATGTATGCACCATCTACGAAGTCCTCAATGGCCGTAGGTCCACAAACTCCCCAAAAGATTCCATACTTCCTCATGGGGCTTCCTCCTTACAAGAACAACGGCCAATACGATACCACTTACCACAACTTTCACATTGAACAGGAATAGCACCGCACATCTTAATCACCGCATATTACGCTTAACTCTCAATCATCCTTATCTGGGAAATCATGCTTATCGTGCATATCTTCAGAAAGTTTTATCTCAAGTAATGAAGCCTTGTAATCGTCCAAACTTTGTTGGTGTGGGTCGTGAGGTTGCCCTTCTGATAATCCACAATGATTCTTTAATCTAACTATGTCTCCACGATTCTGCATGATAAACCAACTATGGGTCATCAACAGAATTAGACCTAAAAGAAACCATATCATGCCTTCAGTCATCGTTTTTCCCCTCCATCTTGATTAACTCTTGTTGAATTGGAATGTGTGTATCATCGGGTAGCATTACTCTCCCTAAGCAATACAATAAGACGATTCCAATAAGTCCGAATAATAGTTCACTCATCCTTACGCCTCCTTATTACTATGCTGGTTTTGTCCATATCCCACTTAGACCAATCAATATCAGGTCTGGCACAACGAACACAAATATGCCCATCCTCTACCTTTTGCCGTTGGTCGGTATAACCCATCTTTCCACACCACACGCATGGGAGATATTCTCCGACTTCATTACTTGGCATAGGCTTATTCCCCCTGACATTCTTCTCCGCAGTTTTCATCGTGGATATGCGTATGGCCTTGTTGTGAAACAGGCATTCCACCCAAATGTGGGTTCGCCATCAAAATCTGGTTCAATACGAACCTCATTTCAATGAGCCTATCTACTGTCGCCATCATATCTGTGATAATCACATTCACCTGCATTTCAGGCGAGAGTCCATTAAACTCTATTTGTTCTTCACTCAATTGTTTTTCCTCATCAGTCATTTCATTCATTTCTTCTGTCATAATCATTCCTCCTCTCCTACGGATTCTCCAATAGGCATAATAGGTAAAGTTTCACATTCGGGTTCGCAATCTTCCTCGCTACTACAACATGGCTTTTGTGCGTGTTGTGCTTCTTTCATTTGTGCGGCAGCGTGCTTTTGTGCGACTTCTAAGGCTTTCATCTGCTTCTTCGTCATACGCTTTTGACTCCTGCGGAAAGTTTTGAAATCTTGAAGCGTAACGGGTCGGCCCATTACTCTTTCGGGCTTTACAATGACTGTGCCGTTCTTAGATACCTGAACTCGCTTAACAGGAGTTACTACATTCCCTGCCTTATCATATTCAGTGCATTCTCGACATAGCCCCTTGTAGTTATATGTCTTATCATCCTTACATCCTTCTGCTGTGCATTTCCAAAACTTCATTTTACTCATCCTCCGTTTCTAACCAAACCTTTTTGAATCTTTTAAGCGTGAACTCCGAGTCCGTCTTAATAATTTCCCACCTTTCTTCATCCTCGTCGCCTAATGAAATAACGGTCTGCTTTTCATCCTTGAGGGCAAAGATATATTGAAAGATATATTCGGGCAATTCACCTTCATGCTCTTTGAATAGAATGTATTGGGTCTTTTCAAAACAGGTGCATACAAATGAACATTCACCATCTGTAAATAATCCTTGATTATCATCTACTAATTCGCACCCTTGTTCTTTGAGCCACGCATACAATGTATCACGCTTAATCTCATCTTCGGCATCACCCAAAGAAATCGCTAATATCTGCTTATTCATGCTTAAATCACCATCTGGTCTTGCATCCACTCAATTAACTTATTCTTTACTATGCGAATCTGTTTCCCAATCCTAATGTGTGGAATCTCATGCAGGTGTCGGCGAACTGTGGTTTCTGATACTTTCAGGAAATCTGCTGTTTCGCTGATAGTGAGAACCTCGTAATCCTCCGCATCTGACATAGTTCTCATACTCCAAACCACCCTTATGAAGATATGCCATTCTGTCTCCACTTGTAGTCATTAGTTAGCACCAGACCCTCTTTCACTAAGAAGTCTAAAGTCTGCCTGACCTTCTTACGCCCAAACACATTATCGTAGCCAATCTGCTTAACTATGCCGTTAATACTCTGTGGCCCTCGATACAAAGATTCGAAAACTTTGCGAGTAAAATCACTTTCTACCATACGAACTTTATTGGCCTTATGGTAATACCTCGCACCCACTTTAATGATGTGTCCTTTAGAGGCTAAGAATACCAGCACATCTTTGGCCGCACCTCTCCACTCTCCTTTGTCTTTACGACACGCTTTGAGTATCTCCGTTTTAGTTAAATCTGGGCGACCATATATCAATCGAGCATTCTGCAAAGTTTCTTCAATGTGGCTTAACATAATTTCATGCTTATCAGGCACAACGCTATGCTTATTTCTCACTATTTTTAATGCCTCTTGTTCTTCTGTTTTAGTGGGTGAATATGCCTTAGCATCGTCGAAACTTTTGCCTTCTGCTACTTGGTCTTGAATGATATGTGCCTTAGCCAAATCTAACATCTGTTCATGCTTCTCAAAGGCGACCTGCATTGTTGTATTCACATCACTACTTGTCTGGTCTATGATATGTAATCTATCCACATCACCTGATTTCTTAGCAATAATGCGTTCTAAGTATATTTCTGCCTGTGTATGCGAGATTCCTCTCTCGACCATGCGCTCAAGAAAGGTGTCCCTTAATCGGCCTCCTTGTAGGACACCCTCTTTGTTCCACGCTGGTAGGCTCTCCAGCGAGTCCTGAACAACAGCATACTCATCCATACTAATACTATGTAGTATCACCTACTTAATGGTTCGGCAGGTTTTCGGACCAATTATCGGCACAAAGTCGGTCTGGATGTCGGTAAAAAGTCGGACGGTTCGGCACAAAGTCGGACCAATTTTGGCGTATCTCGGCACAAAGTCGGACCCAAAAATGCCCAATATGACCGAATAATTACCGAGCCTTGTATATTGCTGGGTATCAATGAACCTAATGGCGACTGTTGGCAACTAAAGACAGGCAAGAAGTCGGTCAGGACTAAATGCGGGCGGGACTGTTTC
>TARA_B100000686_G_scaffold329248_1_pt1 | contig 14453 bp, 12 predicted proteins | sample TARA_B100000686 | Tara Oceans TARA_B100000686 (sample SAMEA2622733) | marine metagenome | biome: marine biome (ENVO:00000447); feature: marine epipelagic mixed layer (ENVO:xxxxxxxxx); material: "saline water (ENVO:00002010), including plankton (ENVO:xxxxxxxx)" | depth 150 m
TTCTAAATTAGATCTGGTAACACGAGATGAATTTGACGTGCAACAAGAGCTGTTAATACGTGCACGTGAACAATTAAACAAATTAGAAGAAAAAATTACTAAGCTGGAGAAAAAATTAAAGACAAGTAAAACAGAGAAACCAAAGGGACCTAATCCTGATAAAAAGCGGTAAAAATATTACCTATATTATTTTCTTATGCTAAAAGAATATAGAGCTATACCCCCAATCATAAATGGGTGCTCTATTTTTTCTGGGAAAAAGATAACTAATTAATTTATTTTATAATTATCAGATTAAATTCACTTATCATCAAGATTAATTGAGTAAATTATAGCATTGTTATCATATAATACTTTACGCTCATTCCTAGGACATGCCCACCCCAGATAATTAAATTACTTGAAAAATTTTTAACTTAAATATCACAAATATAAAATTATAAGGATAGATGATGATCTTTATGATAGTGACGACCCAAGCCAATAATTCTTTTCATAATTAACCCAGGATCAGCCTAATTAATGGAACATGATAATATTCTATATATCTATGAATCCATGAATGTAGCTCAAACATGAACAACCAGCAACGCACCAAGCTATTACATAATCTCCTTAATAACAAAATCTTGTTACTAGATGGTGCTATGGGAACCATGATTCAGAGTTATAAGCTTAATGAAGAAGACTACCGTGGAACACGTTTCAAAAATTACCCTTATGATCTCAAGGGAAATAATGACCTCCTAACGCTTACTCAACCCCAAATTATCCATGCAATTCATACCGGATTTTTAGAAGCCGGGGCTGATATTATTGAAACTAATTCTTTCAATTCTAATTCTGCTTCAATGGCGGATTATCATATGCAGGATCTAGTGTATGAGCTAAATTTCTCAAGTGCAAAACTGGCAAATGAGGCGGCACGAGCGATAGAAGAAAAAATTCCGAATAAGCAACGCTTTGTTGCTGGTGTATTAGGCCCAACAACTAAGACTAGTTCTATTTCACCAGATGTAAATGACCCTGGATTTCGCAACATTACTTTTGATAAATTAGTAACTGATTATATGGAATCTATTCGGGGCCTAGTAGATGGCGGTGTAAATATTTTATTAGTAGAGACTATCTTTGATACGCTCAATGCGAAAGCTGCTCTATACGCGATAGACCAGTATTTTGAAACTAATAACACTAGTATTCCTATTATGATTTCGGCAACAATAACCGATGCTTCTGGTCGAACGCTGTCAGGACAAACACCAGAAGCATTTTGGAATTCAGTGAGCCATGTCCATCCCTTATCAGTTGGGCTTAATTGTGCGCTTGGGGCCGAATTAATGAGACCATACATAGAGGAGCTTTCTAAAGTTGCTGGAGTGTATATAAGCGCACATCCTAATGCTGGCTTACCAAATCCACTTGCAGAAACAGGTTATGATGAATCGCCAGAATACACCGCAAAGCTAATCAAGGACTTTGCGCAATCTGGTTTCGTCAATATTGTCGGCGGTTGCTGTGGTACTACACCTGCGCATATCAAAGCTATTTCAGAAGCAGTAGAGAAAATTACACCACGGGCCATCCCTAACATTTCAAAGGAATTACGACTTTCTGGCCTGGAACCTTTAAGTATCAATAATGATTCATTATTTGTAAATGTAGGCGAACGAACGAATGTCACAGGGTCAAAAGCCTTCTCTCGCTTAATATTAAACAATGATTATACGGAAGCGTTAAATGTTGCCCGGAATCAAGTAGAAAATGGCGCGCAAATTATTGATATTAATATGGATGAGGCCATGCTTGATTCAGAACAAGCCATGGTGACATTCCTTAACCTGATCGCAGCTGAACCAGATATCAGTCGGGTACCAATAATGATTGATTCAAGCAAATGGTCTGTTATTGAGTCTGGGTTAAAGAGGATACAAGGAAAAGCTGTAATCAATTCTATTAGCATGAAGGAAGGTGAAGAAGAGTTTATCAAACACGCTAAACTTGCCCGTCGCTATGGTGCAGCTGTAATTGTAATGGCCTTTGACGAATTAGGCCAAGCAGACTCACAAGAGCGAAAAATAGAAATATGTACTCGATGCTACAAAATATTAGTTGATCAGATAAATTTTCCTCCGGAAGATATTATTTTTGATCCGAACATTTTTGCGGTGGCTACAGGCATTGAGGAACACAACAACTATGGTATTGATTTCATCGAGGCTACACGAATCATTAAACAAACCTTACCTTATGCCAAAATAAGTGGCGGAGTTTCCAATATTTCATTCTCATTCCGCGGCCAAGAAGCAATACGTGAGGCAATTCATACGGCTTTTTTATATCATGCTGTCCACTCAGGAATGACTATGGGAATAGTTAATGCAGGACAGTTAGGCGTTTATTCCGACATACCAAGTGATTTACTAGAACATATTGAAGATGTGTTATTTAACAGACGCCCTGATGCCACCGAGAGGCTGGTTGATTTCGCTGAGAATTTTAAGGGGCAAAAAAAGGAAAATATTGAGGACCTAAGTTGGCGTGATGAGTCAGTTCAGCAACGGCTTACACATGCCCTAGTAAGAGGGATTAACACCTATATTGTAGAAGACACTGAAGAAGCAAGGATTGAAATAAAAGAACAAGGTGGACGACCCATTCAGGTTATTGAAGGACCGCTAATGAACGGAATGAATGTGGTTGGTGATTTATTTGGATCCGGGAAAATGTTTCTACCACAAGTAGTAAAATCAGCACGAGTAATGAAACAAGCCGTAGCACATCTTTTGCCTTTTATTGAGGAAGAGAAGAAAGTATCTGGAGACTCAGAAACGAAGGGGAAAATCGTTATTGCTACAGTTAAAGGTGACGTACATGATATAGGTAAAAATATTGTTACAGTGGTTCTCCAATGTAATAACTACGAAGTAGTAAACATGGGGGTAATGGTTCCTTGTGCACAGATACTAGAAACTGCGCGACATGAAAAAGCTGACATGATAGGCCTGTCAGGATTGATTACCCCTTCGCTGGAAGAAATGTCACATGTAGCTAAAGAGATGCAACGAGGAGACTTCACGATTCCTTTATTAATTGGTGGAGCAACTACTTCCCGTGTTCATACAGCAGTAAAAATAGCACCTCATTACGATGGTTTAACTGTATGGGTGCCAGATGCTAGTAGAGCTGTAAGTGTATGCAGTAAATTACTCTCACAAGATCTAAAAGAAAAATATATTGATGACATAAAGGCTGAGTATGAGAAAGTCAGAACTCAGCATAAAAATAAAAAAGGTCAGGGCCCTATGTTATCAATACAAGAGGCTAGGGAGAATGCATTTAAAACGGACTGGAAGAATTACTCCTCACTCGCGCCTGGTTTCATCGGGGTGCGCTCTTTAAAGAACTATCCACTTGAAAAAATTGTACCTTATATTGACTGGACCCCATTCTTCCAAGCTTGGGAATTAGCCGGGCGTTACCCTGCTATTCTACAAGACAGTGTAGTCGGTGAGACTGCCAGCGGTTTATTTCGTGATGCACAAATAATGCTAAAGAAAATTGTTGATCAGAAATGGTTGTCTGCTAATGCAGTGTACGGCATATTCCCTGCCAACTCTGTCCGGAACGATGATATTGAAATATATACAAATGAAACAAAGACTAAAATTGCAATGAAATATCATACGCTTCGTCAACAGACTAAAAAACCATCAGGTCGTCCTAACTTAGCCCTTGCAGATTTTATTGCTCCAAAGGAAACTGGCGTCGATGATTATATTGGCACATTTGCGGTATCTACAGGATTTGGTATTGATGAAAGAGTAAAAGATTATGAAGATAAACATGATGACTATAATGGCATTATATTAAAAGCACTTGCTGATCGCTTAGCTGAGGCTTTTGCTGAACATATGCATGCACGGATACGACGTGAATTCTGGGGCTATGCCAAGGATGAAACGCTAGATAATGAAGAGCTTATTTCTGAAAAATATCGTGGTATTCGCCCAGCCCCAGGATATCCAGCCTGTCCTGATCATACAGAGAAGGGCCCATTATTTAAATTATTAAAAGCTCCAGAGAATACTGGTATTGTTATTACAGAGTCCTATGCTATGGTCCCTACGGCAGCAGTATCTGGATTCTATTTGTCTCACCCTAATGCTAAATATTTTGCTGTTGGTAAAATAGGTAAAGATCAAGTAATGGATTATGCAAAAAGAAAAGAATGGACGTTAGAACAAGCAGAACAATGGCTTGCTCCAATCTTAGGCTATGAAAAATAATTCTAATCCTATCTATTCAAAGAATTATCCCTTCGCCCTGAAGATTCTAATAACTTCACGAATGTCCCTTAGTCCACGCATTAACTGGGCAAGATGCTTACGATTACTAACCTGCAGCGTAAAATTTATATTTGAATGGGCGCCATCACCCTCCATAGAGAGATTATCAATATTAGAATCTGCCGCAGCAATACTTTCAGCTACCCTAGCTAATACACCCCGTTGATTTGCAACTACCATCTTGATATTAGCGTCAAAAAGCCTAGCTATATCTTGGCTCCAAGTTACATCTAACCAGCTATTTTTATTATATCTATTCTTAGCAATTAATGAACAATCATGTATATGAATTACAAGGCCTTGATTTTTCTTTATAAACCCAACAATATGATCCCCTGGAATGGGACGACAACATTTTGCAAACTGTACTGCCATACCCTCTGTCCCAAGAATAGCAATAGTATCATTTTTCGCACTTTGCCAAGCAATAGCCTCTCCAGGTTTAGCAAATCGCTTTGCAACAACAGCTGGCAAATGCTTTCCTAGCCCCATGTCTGTTAGTAACTCTTTCTTTGATTTAGCGCCACTTTCCCGTGCAAGCTTCTGCCATTGAGCGGCATTTATTTTTTTTGGATTAACATTAAAGGACAATAGTGCCTGATTTAATAAACGTTTCCCAAATTCAGCTGATTCTTCAGCCTGCATAGCCTTTAAAAAATGACGAATATGAGATCTTGCCTTACCAGTCGACACATAAGTAAGCCAAGCAGGATTTGGCTCAGCATGGGCTGATGTCATAATTTCTACACGATCTCCGCTCCTTAGTTTTGTTCGCAACGATGCATTTTCTCCATTAATTTTTACAGCTACGCAGCTATTACCAATATCAGTATGAACCGCATATGCAAAATCAACAGCTGTCGAGTCTCTTGGTAATGCTAGAATTTCTCCCTGAGGCGTACACACGTAAACCTCTCCTGGGAACAGGTCAACTTTAAGATGCTCTAGGAATTCCACAGAGTCATTAGACTCACTAAGAGTCTCCAGTAAGCTTTGTAACCACTGGTGTGTTCTTAAATGCATGTCATTTAAATCAGAATTTAAATCAGAATCTGAACTTTTATATAGCCAGTGCGAAGCAACGCCAGCTTCTGCAATCCGGTGCATCTCATCAGTACGAATTTGCATTTCAATTGGCATTCCATACGGGCCCAATAGCGTACTGTGCAATGATTGATAGCCATTTTCTTTTGGAATAGCAATGTAATCTTTGAATTTCCCAGGAACGGGATTGTACAAACCATGTAGTGCGCCGAGTGCAACATAGCATGAAGGTATATCCTTTACAACAACCCGAAAACCATAAATATCAAATATCTCAGAAAAAGTAAGGTGCTTCTCCACCATTTTCTTATAGATACTATAAAGTTGTTTCTCTCGGCCACTTACCTTTGTAGTGATCCCTGCATCTTGCAAACACAACGTGATCGCATCAAGCATTTTCTTTAGCACTTCTCTACGGTTACCTCTAACCGCCTTCGTTGCTTTAGTCAAAACTTTATAGCGCGTTGGAAAAAGATAACGGAAACTAAGTTCCTGTAATTCTTGATAGAAATTATTAAGACCCAACCGGTTAGCAATAGGTGAATAAATTTCCATTGTTTCACGTGCAGTACGACGTCTTTTCTCAGGCCTCCTTGCCTCAAGTGTTCGCATATTATGAAGCCGATCTGCTAGCTTTATAAGAATGATACGTACATCACGCGCCATTGCTAGCAGCATCTTACGGAAATTTTCTGCCTGCGCATCTGCGTGCGTTTGGAACTCAATTTTATCTAACTTAGAGACACCATCTACCAACTCTGCAACTTCTTTCCCGAACTGTTTTCTAATCTCTGATTTAGAAACATGAGTATCTTCCATCACATCATGAAGGAACGCTGCAGTTAGCGTCTGAGTATCTAAATGCATCTTACTAAGTATGCTAGCTACCGCTAAAGGATGAGAGATATAAGGTTCACCTGATTCACGATACTGCCCAGAATGGGCATTCTGACTAAAAAGATAAGCACTTCTAAGTTGAGAAATATCTTTTTGTTTTAAATAACTAGCTAATTCACGAAATAATGATTCTGCCCCAGAAATACAAGAAGGGTCATTAGGCAGAATTTCTGCTAATACAGGATTCTCCTTATTTTTCTGTCGCTCTAATTGGCTCATAATATAGGCTAGCGAGACAGGGGAACTTTTTTAACATCTATATAATTTTAGATACAATCTTTGCACCTAGCTAAAACAGGACAAAATGATTTTATAAGCATCTGTATAGTGTAGTTTCAAGCAGAATCCATTTTTATTATTTCTTCTCCTATCTCCCCTTTAGCCAATTCGCGCAATGCGATAACTGTAGGTTTATCTCTATTTACCTCTACCAAAGGGGGACTCCCAATTGAAATTTGCCTTGCCCTAATTGTAGCGGCCAAAGTCATATCAAATCGGTTGTGTATTTTTATTAAACAATCTTCTACTGTGATCCGTGCCACACCATTTCTCCTAATAAAAGATATTAAAGTTATATTTATAAAAATTGCGCTACCAAATTTTTATAACGAGCAATCTGTACCGGCATTCTTAACCGCTCAGACTGTACAATAGAAACTAGCTCTCTTAGAGCTATGTCTATATTATCGTTGATAATAACATAGTCATATTCACTAACATGGCTGATTTCATTTTTTGCCGCGTCCATTCTCCTAGCAATTACCTCTTTACTATCCTGATTACGATTCCTTAAACGGCCTTCTAGCACTTCTAATGAAGGTGGCAGCACAAAAATACTCACTACATTAGAGAAAATTCTACGTATTTGTTGCGCTCCTTGTCCATCAATCTCAAGTAAAACGTCTTTTCCAGAATTTATTATCCCATTTATCCATTTCTGAGAGCTGCCATATAAATTCCCATAAATCTCAGCACTTTCTATAAATTCTCCATCCTCTAACATCTTTTCAAAAATCTTACGCTCTACAAAATTATAATCTTTGCCTTCTATTTCATCAGAACGTTTTGGTCTTGAAGTATATGAAACTGATAAACATAAATTTATGTTCCTCTGAAGCAGTGATTTGGTCAAACTAGTTTTTCCAGTTCCAGAGGGCGCACTAAGAATAAATAAACTGCCTAATACTCTCGCCATATTAGATCCTATAATTTTGAATGCTCTTGATTTCTATCTGACAGAATATATGAAATTATCATACAATAATATGCAAGTGATCTATTAATTTAAGCCTTATAATAAGAGAAATTTTTACCTTAAACCAAAAATAAATAAATGCTATATACCTAAAGTTTCGAGCACGCGTCACTAGCATCAATAATTCTCTTATATCTAATGATCCACTCAAATGGAATAGGAAAAGTAGATTTCTTCTGCTTTACCATATGTGCGGCAATAATAGCACCAAGCATAATTGCACGGCCACAATTGTCCCCTCCAGTACGAATATTAACCTCTATTGCTGTTTGATAATCTGGAACACATTTAGCAATATGAAAAATTACTGGTAATCCTTCTACCACATGGCAAGCTGAACCAAATTTCTCTGCAACTTTAATATTATCTAGCGTCTGTATAGCTAGCACTTCCTCAAGCAGGGGTCTTAATTTATCTCCTGCAAATTCTAGAGACCCATTTAATGCCACCTCCATTGAGCTGCCATTAAGTATTTTAAATAATACTGCTGCAGAACATTTTGCAGCTGCGACTGCTAAATCATTATTATTTGTCACACGTACCATTTCATCGATTCGACTCATCAATACCTCAAGGTTATCAGTATTGACTGCAACTATTGAAGGAAGTCCTGCTAATGATAAAAATTGGTCGTCATTCGCACCTGATTCTTTTGGAAATAACTCTGGTTTAAGAGGTATTAGTGTTTGCAGAGTTAGCCTGGTAGGTGAGTCTACATATCCCACATATTTACCACCTAAACCAAAATATTCACAGAATTCAGTTTGATACTCGGTACGCTTAAATGCACCATATTTTACCAAATGTTGTAATATCAATAGACATACTTCACCATAACTAGTTGATTCTCCAGAACATTTTTTACTATGCGCAAAGTAACCTTTTACACCCTCATAATGACCAGCATTAGGCTGTAAAAATACAAGCCCTTTTAGTTTCTCTATTTCTGCAATACGCTTAGGATCATAAATCCAATGTAATCCGAGCGTAGCAGAATCAGCTATAAGCGCACCAAGTATGGCAGCAGTATTTGGATTCATATACTATTTCTTGCTTATTTAGACTTCTTCCTCAGCAGGTAATTTGCGAGCCTCATCTTCTAGCATTATTGGAATATCATCCTTTATACTAAAAGCTATTCTATCTATTTTACAAATCAGCTCACTATCATGTTTTCTATATAATAGCGGTCCTTTACACAATGGACACACTAAAATGTCTAATAACTTTGTATCCATAAATCATATCCTCAATATTTTTAGTGCCAATATCAGACAAATATACAAATATTCCTTCGTTTTCTTAAATAGCGACAAATATCATAACCTCACTATAAGGAAATACATTACCCTTATTTTCTTTTCTCAGCCATAAAAGTAATATGATAATACCCTGCATGATGAGCTGCCTCCATTACAGAAATAACAGATTGATGTGCTGCATTAGCATCAGCATTGATGACAATTACAGGGTCCTTACTCTTACCAGCAGCGACTCTTAACTCATTACTAAACCCTTCTATGCTACTATATTTTACAGGCACACGATTAATCACATAATCACCAACTGAGCTAACAGATATATTAATAACACCAGGATGGTTAGATGGCTCTTCCGATGTAGCCTGAGGTAAAGTAATCTCAATTTCTGAGAATTTTGAGTATGTAGTAGTAATCATCAAAAAGATTAAAATTACTAACAACACATCAATCATTGGGATTAAATTAATCTCCGGTTCTTCTTTATCTCTTCCTCGCTGAAAATTCATTTATTTATTTAATTATTTACAAAAAAAGCATAAGGACCATCTAATTTAAACTTTACGTTCGCCATAAACAGTTTCCACTAGCTTTAATGCTTGCAATTCCATCCCTACTACCATTGAGTCTACCTTAGCACGGAAATAACGATAAAAGATCATACTCGGTATGGCTACTAGAATACCAAATGCCGTATTATAAAGTGCTACAGAAATACCATGAGCAAGCTGTGCAGGATTACTGTCCCCTGTAGGAGAATTTGAACCAAAAATTTCTATCATGCCAACTACAGTCCCGAATAATCCCAACAATGGACTCATTGAAGCAATAGTACCAAGAGTAGTTAAATATCGATCAAGATCATGTGAAACAGCTCGACCAGACTCCTCTATAGCTTCCTTCATAACCTCTCGCGGGCTTTTAATATTTTTGAGACCAGCCGCAAATATCCTACCTAGCGGTGAATGTGCATGCAAACGTACAAGCATATCTGAATTCACACCTCGTTCTTGATACTCTCTGACTACTCTTGTTAATAGTCCTTTAGGAGCAACAATATTTATCCGTAAAGCTAGAATTCTTTCACCAATAATACCAACCGCGGTAACAGAAGCTATAATAATCAGCCAAATTGGCCAGCCAGCAGCCTGAATCAATGAATACAAGAATATCCTCCTAAAAAATCTAGATAGAAACTGGTATTGTAATGTATCTTGCTTGCATATATTCAGCAAGGTAAAAATATACTATTTTTTTCTATGAATATTTATAAATTTAGTTGCTCTAAGCTATATATAAAAATAATTAAGCCTATTACACTAACACTATTAACTACCATAATTAATCTTTAATGATTATATTGAAATAAATTATTTATAAATTCTAACAAAATTTATATTGACTTGTTCTAGACAAAACCTAATTTCATTTTAAATATAGATTATTTTAGGATATCAAAATGAAATCTCCTTTAAAGATAAAAAATATTAATACAGTACTAACTGTAAGTGAATTAAACCATACTGCTAAGGACCTTCTTGAGAATACACTCTCCATTTTATGGATTAATGGGGAAATATCTAACCTTAAACAATATGATTCAGGGCATTGGTATTTTTCTTTGAAGGATAATAATGCACAAGTACGATGCGTATTCTTCAGCTACAAAAATAAGCTGCTAAATTGGAAACCTGAAGATGGTATGGAAGTAGAAGTCAGAGCATTAGTGACGCTTTACAAAACACGTGGTGATTTTCAATTAAACATAGATACAATTCGCTTAGCAGGAAAAGGAAATCTATTTAAAGAATTTGAACTTCTAAAAATTAAACTAGAGAAAGAGGGGTTATTTGAACCCATTCATAAAAAATCTTTACCAATCTTCCCAAAGCAAATAGGTATCATAACCTCATCATCAGGTGCGGCCCTACGTGACGTTTTATCTACATTACGAGACCGAATGCCTTCAATACCTATAATTATTTATCCTACACAGGTACAGGGTAATGGTGCCTCAAAGAAAATTGTGGAATCCATTCAAACTGCAGAGAACCGAAATGAGTGTGATGCACTAATTCTTTGTCGAGGTGGTGGGTCTATTGAAGATTTATGGTCATTCAATGAAGAAACCGTGGCTAGAGCAATAGCTTCATGCTCTATCCCCATCATTTGTGGAATAGGACATGAAACTGATTTTACTATTGCAGATTTTATTGCAGATGTCCGGGCACCAACCCCAACTGGGGCAGCACATCTTATTTCTCCTAATAAAAAAGAGCTATTACAGAGAATAAAGTCTATAAATAAGAACATCCTAAGAATAATACAAGGTCTCCTGGAGAACCATATGCAACATATTGATATGCTTTCACATCGCATCAAGCATCCAGACGAGCACATTCATTTACAATTTATACACCTCCAACAACTTAATGATAAATTTACAAATACTTGGCTACGGTATTTTGAAAACCATCTTTGGTCATTACGTGAAATAAACCAACGCGTTAAATTAACAAAGCCAGATATCACATCTCTAACTACAAAACTAAGAGAATTAGATCAACGGCTATGTCAAGCGATAGCTAATTACTTTGATACACTAATGGGATCACTAGAACGACAACAGGCACATCTTACCCTCCTTAACCCGGAATCTATTCTAGATCGAGGTTACAGTATTATTTATGACAAAGATAACGAAATACTAAGGAAAAACAATCAGATTAATGTTGGCGATACTATCCAGGTCACATTTGCCAAAGGATGGAGTAAAGCCAAAATATTAGAAAAAGGAAAAAAAAGAAAGTAATTCTGGTATTTTGAAGATTAATGGAAAGAATAGTGAAATTAATTAAAACGTAACCGCCAAAGATTATCTATTTCTTCCCAAATATGCATATTAATTGTAGCCTGAATCCAATATACTAAGATTGCTGTACAATTAATAAATAAATTTAAGAACTACCACTATCTAAATAAAGGAATAATATCAAATGCCAAGAATCTTTCTAATGCTTGGCGCTATCAACGCGTTTCTCTGTGTTGGCTTTGGTGCTTTTGGTGCGCACAGCTTAAAGCAACTATTATCTACAGAGATGCTTGCTGTGTACCAAACAGGCGTGCAATATCATTTTTACCATTCTCTCGGCCTAATTATAATTGGTCTAGTGTTGACACATTCCCCTAAGTCTAAATCTATAATATTATCGGGATGGTTAATGCTTGGAGGAATTATATTATTCTCCATCAGTCTCTACGCATTAAGTATTACAGGAATCCGGATTCTGGGAGCAATTACCCCAATTGGTGGTGTAGCATTTCTAAGTGCATGGTTATTGCTTGCATATGGCGTAAAAAACATCAAATAGCCTCATCATTATGCGAGTATTAATATAACATTAGTAATATAAGAATCTACACCTTCCCACCCTTTTCCTGCGCGGACTAGAATCATCACCTGAATCTGAACTTGAAATTCTAGGTAGTATATCTATACAAAAATATGATATTGGTCAAAAGATTAGCTATATTATTAATATTTATTATATGCGCAAATGTAATCGGATATGCATTATACCTTCAATTAACATTAAATCTTCTACCATGCCCACATTGTATAGCACAACGTATTGCTTATTGGTTAATTGGATTAACAGCCCTCTTCTATTTTATCCATTACCCTAGGAGTCTAGGCAGAAAAATATACTCTGTCTTTATAGTGGGTTTCTCACTAACTGGCCTAATACTAGCACTACATCATTCTTGGCTAGCCGTACATCCAGAAAAATTTCAATGTGGAATTAGTGCAGAAGAAGAATTCATAAACAGCCTATTTATAGCAAAATGGTGGCCCATTATGTTTGAGGCTAATGGAGATTGCACAGATATCAAATGGGAATTCATATTCTTAACTATACCCAATTGGTCAGCTATTTTTTTTCTATTTCTTATTATGATTTCAGTTTATATTTTATTCACTAATAGAAATTAAAATACAACCCATAATTGTCAAATTATATTATTAGTAGTTGCCAGACTATCTCTTCTTAGCCTAGCCCCTTCTAATGTTCAGAATCATGTATTGGTTGCCATGGCTCCGGATCAATATATTCTATTACAACATCACGTTTTTTTTCCTCAGGAGATGATTCCAAAACAACATCATCCTTTTCATCATCTACACCTGGGGGAGAACCATCAAATATTAAATTATTTCGGTGCTGTAAATATGCATCTCGTAAAAATTCATACTTATCTAATGCTGCCTCATTTACGATTTCTTCTTTATCTAATAATTGCTTACGCTCATCAACAAACTTACCCGCACCTATTGTTGGTGAAATAAAAGGAGCCATAAAAGGTGCCGCATAGAAAACTGGATTAGTAGCTACATCAACGATGCTTCCAAGTCCATCTCGAACTGTATACCCACCAAAAAATGGAACAACTATGTAAGGCCCGCTGGATACACCATAGTGAGCCAAAGTTTGACCAAAATCTTCATGCCGCTTTGGAAATCCATAATCACTTCCAAAATCTACTAAGCCACCAATCCCTAGAAATGTATTAATTAATAGGCGAGATCCATCTGATCTTGCCTCACTAAATTTTAGTTGAAGAATATCATTAACGACTACAACAAAATCGTCTAAATTAGAGAAAAAATTCCCTGCCCCTACCTGAACAGGCTCAGGCGCAATGAACTTGTAACTTTTAGCAACAGGCTTCAACACATACTTATCTGCCTGCTCATTAAAAGAAAAAATAGAACGATTTATCGATTCGTATGGATCATGTTTATTTTCGGTGGTAGCACAGCCCGAGAATAGGAACCCAAAAAATAATAAAATTAAAAATTTAAGTGCATTAAAATATGTTGTATTCATAATAATCTCTTTCATTTGACTGATGGAGTCTGCCATAAATACATATCTGATTCAACGTGTTTATCGGAATCTAATACATTTTAGGTCTATTTTATTTTAATTTATATTAAAATATGTTTATTATTCTGTATAAATAATTAATTTAAATAAATTAACTCATATTACGTTTAGAGAAATCTTTGATACGAACACCAAAAAGCCATAAAGATAAGAAATAGCTTACACCCCCCAGTACCACAACCCACACTAATCTAAAAACTCGCTCTTTTATCGTACTCTCAAGCCATAATGTGTCATCTCCCATAGTAAACCAGAGTATTAATGACATAATAAATAATGATAATAATACCTTAACAAAAAAGATCAACCACCCTGATTGTGGCTGATAAATTTTGTGGTTAAGTAATTTATAGTAAAGAAAACCCGCATTGAAACATGCACCTAGACTAACTGATAATGCAAGCCCAACATGCTGAAATGGGCCAATAAGAGTAAAATTCAATAATTGTGTAATAACAATTGTTATAGCAGCAATTTTTACTGGGGTTTTAATATTCTGACGAGCATAAAATCCTGGTGCCAATACTTTAATTAAGATTAAGCCTAATAAGCCTACACTATAGGCAACTAACGCATCACGTGTCATCAATACATCATTAATAGAAAACTCTCCATAGTGAAACAATGTAGTAATTAATGGGACTGCAAGTAATGCTAGTGCCATCGCAGCAGGCAGCGCCAAAATCACCACAAACCGCAG
>TARA_B100000686_G_scaffold28098_2_pt1 | contig 14438 bp, 14 predicted proteins | sample TARA_B100000686 | Tara Oceans TARA_B100000686 (sample SAMEA2622733) | marine metagenome | biome: marine biome (ENVO:00000447); feature: marine epipelagic mixed layer (ENVO:xxxxxxxxx); material: "saline water (ENVO:00002010), including plankton (ENVO:xxxxxxxx)" | depth 150 m
ATATCATTTTGGCTGGACAGGAAAACCCGGTGAGGACTTTATTGATTCGCAAACAAACGGACTTCATAATTTACGTAGATATGGGCTAGCATGCCTGGTAGCAGCAAGCAGTTTAGATAACACCACGGAAGAAGGCTCTGCAGCGGTATCGGCTGGATCAGCGATTGAAATGCTCGCTACATTCGCTGAGATACATGATGACATTCAGGCAGGCAGGCCAGTGAGAAATGACCGGGACGCTGTATGGTGGGTTTGGGGTCCAGCCCAAGCGATAAATGCCGGGGATGGGTTACATGCATTAGCAAGACTGGTAATTCTGAATCTTACTGACAAGCAGGTCGATTCCAGCTTGGTTTTCGAAGCCACAAAAGTTATTGATAATGCCGCACTGGCGATGTGTGAAGGCAGATTCATAGAATTGGAAGCTCAAGAAAGAATAGATATTACTGTTGAACAATACTTGGATATGGCGCAGGCAAAAAGTGGATCGATAATGGCCGGAGCAATGAAACTTGGCGCGATGCTAAGCAAAACCGGTTCTCTGGCTGATGACTTCGCTGAATTCGGAACTAACATAGGCGTTGCAATGCAGATCGCTGATGACATTAAAGAACTATATGGTGAGTCTTCGAATACTAGCGCCATCAATGACAGACCGTCAGAAGAAGTATTGAACAAGAAAAAACTTTTACCGATTATTTCAGCAATAAGTAACGCTGACATATCAAATAAACGTAAGTTGGGTGAAATATATTTTAAACGTGTTTTAACCCCGGATGATGTAAAGGATGTTCGTAAGTTAGTTTCTGACTTAGGCGGAAAAGACTTTGCAAAACAGACTTTAAACGATTACGTCGATAGCGCTTTTAAATCAGTGTCGAAGATCGATTTTGACCAGGAATTGCTAAAATCATTTTCAAAGATATTAACTAAAGTTGACTAATACCAGCCTCAATAACAAGTCAATAAAAAGACATGACATAAAGGACAAAACCGTCCTTATTCGAGTCGATTACAACGTACCCATGGATCCTGGCACAACGAACATTGCTGATGACAGTCGAATCTTAGCCAGCATTCCTCAAATCGAATATCTTCTTAAGAGAAATTGCAAAGTTATTCTTTTATCTCACCTCGGACGACCGAATAGCAGCTCTGACATGGAATTTTCTATGAAGCCAATAACGGTCCGGTTAAGCGAGCTTCTGGATAAACCTGTATTACAGATACCGGCCTGTAAAGGAAAAGGAGTAGAAAACCAAATAAAGCAGTTACCTTTTAAATCAGTATCAATGTTGGAGAATATCCGGTTTGAGTCAGGAGAAACAAAAAACGATCACAAGCTATCCAGAGAACTCTCAGACCTCGCAGATATATATATAAACGACGCTTTTGGAGTTGCACATAGAGCACATGCCTCAACTGAAGGGATCACAAAACATATCCCTTCATACATAGGGTTTTTATTGCAAAAAGAGCTGGATGTTCTGGGTAAACTTATGAGCAATCCTGACAGGCCTATGACATCTATTATCGGAGGAGCGAAGGCATCGGATAAAATGGGCGTGTTGCAAAACTTATCTAAAACAGTAGATGCGATCATCATTGGTGGGGGTATGGCAGCAACTTTTATAAAAGCAAAGGGCTTCAGCGTAGGAGCATCAAAATACGAAAATGACAGACTTTTAGAGGTCAGCGACCTTATGGAAAATGACAAAACCAGAGCCGAGATAATAATTCCATCCGACGTAATCGTTGCTGACAGATTTCACGCAGATGCAAATTTCCAGATAGCAGATGTCAACTCTATACCAGAGAATATGATTATATTGGATATAGGCCCAAGAACTTCAGAAAAATACACTAATACTATCTCTGGATCTTCTACTGTTATATGGAACGGCCCTATGGGCGTGTTTGAGTGGAAGAACTTTTCTTCTGGTACCATAAATGTAGCCAAGGCAATTGCAGGTTTAAAAGATAGCACTACAGTCGTTGGAGGGGGCTCAACCGCAGATGTGGTTTCAAAACTGAACATGAACAATAAGGTGACCCATGTATCTACGGGAGGCGGAGCAACTTTAACGTATTTGGAAGGTAAAACTTTACCGGCAGTTGAGGCGATATTGAAAGATGATTGACTTTCCAGGGATAGAAAACTTAACTAGAAAAACATCCTCCAAAATTCTTATGGTTGTAGTGGATGGATTGGGAGGATATTTTGATAATGCCACCAAAAAGTCTGAGTTAGAAGAAGCTTTCACCCCCAATCTAGACAAACTCTCGGGAGAGAGTGCCTGTGGATTATCTATCCCTGTGGACCACGGAATCACACCAGGTTCGGGCCCGGGTCATCTATCACTGTTTGGATATGATCCGATTAAATACCAGGTCGGCAGGGGAGTACTAGAAGCTCTGGGACTGGGAATAGATCTAACCGCCAATCAGATCGCTATACGCGGTAATTTCGCTCTTATGAATGCTGATGGAGTCATTACAGACAGGCGTGCAAACCGAATATCATCAGACATAAGCTCTAGCCTGGTAAAAATACTATCTAAAATATCAATTCCCGATTTTGAAATACATGTTGAATTGATCAGAGACCATAGGTTCCTTTTAGTTTTAAAAGGTGAAAACGACGCGCCAAATTATTACCCGTTTGTGTACGACACAGATCCTGGTCTAGACGGGCTTAAACCGCTTCCCTGTGAGGTCACATATCCTGAAACAATGAAAATAGCTGATGCCGTGAACTCATTTGTGAGTCAAGCACGGGAATTGTTACGTGACAACAAGCATGCAAACATGATTTTGCTTCGTGGTATTTCCAAGGTACCTAAGTTTCCATCTATGAATGAAAAATATAAGTTAAACCCGATCGGCATTGCAGCTTACCCAATGTATCTAGGTCTAGCTAAGCTAGCAGGCATGGAAATTATAGGCGATAATGCCGACTTTTCAGCTGAAATTGCAGAACTCAAGTCTGCCAGTAAATTAGATAATGATTTCTTTTTCCTTCATTATAAACCGGCGGACGCCGCAGGCGAGGATGGAGATAGAAAAGCCAAAGTTCGGACACTGGAGGAATTTGACAAATTCATACCTGACATTATGAACATCGGCGCTGATGTCCTTATAATAGCTGGAGATCACGCGACGCCAGCTATTCTGGCTGCTCATAGTTGGCATCACGTGCCTTTGCTAATAAACACGAGTTTTACAAAAGGGGACGGGCAGGGGAGTTTCTCAGAGAAGGCATTTAGAGATGGTTCCTTAGGTTTAATTAAAGCTAAATCAATTATGATGCTAGCCTTAGCTCACGCGGGAAAGCTTAGAAAGTTTGGCTCATAACAATGAGGTGTTTATAAATGGCTGAAATAGTAGTGGCAGCGAATTGGAAAATGAATAAGACAGTACCCGAATCCAACTACTTAATCAAAGAAATACTGGAAACCCTTCCCTCAATTGATTCAATTACATGCGTTGTATTTCCACCGTTTCTATCGATTCCATCTGTTTCGAGACTATTAGAAAGCACTTCTGTCAAACTGGGAGCCCAGAATATGCATTCGGTTGAAAATGGAGCCTTCACTGGTGAAGTTTCCGCACTTATGATCAAAGATTTCTGTTCTTACATATTGCTTGGACATTCAGAACGGAGACAATTATTCGGCGAAACTGACGAATTAGTTAATGAAAAACTTACAACTGCAATCAAATCTGGATTAAGACCTGTGGTTTGTGTAGGAGAGCAATCAGCAGACCGCCAAAATGGAACTACAGAAAACGTTATTAGAACCCAGATTAAAGCGTCTTTTAAAAACATTAACAATATTGGCAATATAATAGTCGCCTATGAACCTGTGTGGGCAATTGGCACAGGTACAGCAGCATCGCCAGACGATGCTGAAGAAGTTAACGAGGTTATAAGGGACGAACTAGCTACAATTTTTGGAACAGATCAGGTTTCGAAAACCCCAATACTTTACGGTGGAAGCGTCACCGCAAATAACGTAGCTGACTTTCTTATAAAACCAAATGTTAACGGAGCTCTGATCGGTGGAGCAAGCCTGGACGCAGCGGGCTTTAATGAGATATTAAACATCACTTGTAATCTCACTTAGGATAGTTAGATACCTGGAGCATAATTGTCTATGAGTGTAATTCCTTTGATATGCATTTTGGGTCCTACAGGAATAGGTAAATCGAAATTTGCAATAGAATTTGCGCAAATTCACCGCGGTGAAATAATTAGTGCAGATAGCAGGCAAATATACAAAGGGCTTAATATCGGAACTGCGACCCCAAATGAAAATGAACTTAATAATGTTCCTCATCACTTAATAAATTGCATCGACCCTGATGAGGAATATGGTTTGGCTAATTTCCTGGATATAGCTATGACTAAAATCAATGAGATTGCCGATAGGGGAAATCTTCCCGTTGTGGTCGGAGGTACAAGCCAATATGCTTTTGCCCTGATAAACAAATGGAATGTGCCAAAAGTTGCACCAGATAAGGCATTTAGAAAGCAACTTGAGAAAAAAGCAGAAGCAAACGGCCCCCTATCAATATATAAAGAACTTGTCGCTAAAGACCCTAAGTCTGCTGAATCAATTGATTACAGGAATGTTCGAAGGGTTATTCGAGCATTGGAAATACAACAGTATCCACCGGATTCCATGCCTGAGAAATCATCAGGCAATGATGTACAAGCTTACTCAGTAGCATTTACAACTGACAGAGACAATCTTTACAAATTGATTGATAAACGTGTCGATGAGATGATCTCAAATGGTTGGGTTGAAGAAGTACAAAAACTTGTTAATAACGGATACGATGCCAGTCTGCCATCTATGTCTAGCATAGGATATGCGGAAATAATGGAACATCTTAGATGTAACTCAGATTTGGAAGAAGTGGTGAAAAAGATTAAAACTAAAACTCATAAACTGGCTAGAAATCAATACGTTTGGTTACGGAAGGCTAATTGGGTTAGTTGGTTTGAAAGTACAAATGAAGGACACAATCAGGCAACTGAATACCTTAATAAACAATTAAAACTGCATGATAGTAAAGTTTAATTTATATAAAATAGCCTAATGAACTCTGAAGCTAATACAATAATCCAATTCACAAAGATGCATGGCGCAGGTAATGACTATGTATTTATAGATGGCCGGAATTCCACTTTAAATTGGAGTTCACTATCTGTATCAATCAGCGATCGCCATTTTGGAGTCGGATCTGATGGGTTAATAGTTGCATTCGAATCCGAAGAGGCTGATATTAGAATGCAGATGTACAATCTTGACGGATCTGAAGGCAAAATGTGCGGAAACGGGATACGGTGCTTTGTATCATTTGGCGTAAGTATAGGCATGCTAAAAAGAGCCTCAGCCTCCTATTCGGTTGAAACGGCTTCAGGAATTCTGGAAGTTACTCCTATTTGGAAAAATGATCAGATGATAGCAGCATCAGTGAATATGGGCCTACCTAGATTTCTAAGTTCCGAGGTGCCATTTGTTTTGAGTGGCTACGATACGCTGGAAGACTATGACCTAGCCATTCAAGGTGAACATTTTACTGTTTCAGCCTTGTCAATGGGCAATCCACACGCTGTCACCATCATGGATACCCCGATCAATGAGTTTGATTTAGCTGATATAGGACCAAAAATTGAAAATCATCCTATGTTTCCCGAACAAGTCAATTTTGAGATTATAAACATAATAAACCGTGAGTTAATCTCACTGCGAGTCTGGGAACGAGGATCGGGCCAGACGTTGGCCTGTGGTACGGGAGCATGCGCAGCAGCAGTAATAGCAATAAGAAAAGGCCTCGTTAATGATAAAGTTACCGTCCAATTGCCTGGAGGTGAACTGAAAATCAACTGGGAAAATCATTCCAGCGTATACATGGAAGGCCCCATCGCAACAAGTTTTCAAGGCAGATACTACCTAAACTAAACACAAAAGAGGATTTAAATGAAGTTTGCTCAGCGAATTAATAAGGTTCCGCCATATCTCTTTGTCGAGATCAGTCGAAAAATAGCCAAAAAGAAGGCTGAGGGGGCTGATGTAATAAGTTTCGGGATTGGAGATCCGGATATTCCTACGCCCGATTCAATAATAGCTAAACTATCTGAAACATCTCTTGATTCAGCAAATCATCGTTACCCTGAGACTGATGGATTACCTGAACTACGATTGGCAATGGCAGAATGGTATCAACGCCGGTTTGGAGTAAAACTCGATCCGGATACTGAAATATTACCTTTAATAGGCGCCAAAGAGGGAATAGGGCATGCATCTTTATGTTTCATTGACCCAGGTGATATTGCTCTTGTTCCAGATCCCGGATACCCCGTTTATTCCGTTGGAACCTGGTTTGCAGGAGGAGAATGTGAATGGATGCCTCTAACTTCAGCCAACAACTGGCTGCCCGATCTGTCCGCAATTTCAAATGAAACAGCCTCCAAAGCCAAAGTAATGTGGATAAATTATCCAAACAATCCAACCGGAGCTATCGCTGATCAGTCATTTTTTGATAAAGCAATCGAGTTCGCTCTTAAACATGACATCGCTTTACTGCATGATGCAGCCTATACGGAAACATATTTCGATGAATATAAACCGATAAGTATGTTTAACTGCTCAGGAGCAATGGAAGCCGGCATCGAATTTCACTCATTATCCAAAAGTTACAATATGACCGGCTGGAGAGTAGGTATGGCAGTAGGGAACCCTGACATGATTCAGGCTTTGATGACAGTTAAATCCAACCTTGACTCCGGTATACCTCAAGCCATCCAGTATATGGCGATTGAAGCAATGAATATGACTGACAATCAGGTTCGTGAACGTAACGATGTTTACGAATCAAGAAGAAATAAAGTTGTAGAAACCTTAAATTCTATTGGCATTGAACTAGATCCGCCAAAAGCAAGTTTATACGTGTGGGCGCCTGTGCCAGCTGGGTACGATTCAGCGAGTTTTACATCTCTGCTACTTGATGAAGCAGACATCGTCGTTACTCCCGGAAATGGATATGGTCCTTCCGGAGAGGGTTATATCAGACTTTCACTGACGATAAACGACGTAGATATGGCACGCGGTCTTGATCGTCTAAAATCACTGGAGATTCCAAAGAAGTAATGGAGTTAAACTCATAGCCCGAATTAGAAACCGAAGACAGCCCGGTAAAGGTCGTTTGGTATACACGAAACAGGATACGGAACGAGTTTTACTTGTGGGAGTTGATCTTTACGGGAGCAAAACCCAACTGTCTATCCAGGATTCAATCGAGGAGTTAAGAGAACTGGCCTTAAGCGCCGGTGCAGAAGTGATAGGAGCTTTAACGCAAAAATTAAGGCGCTACAGCCATTACTATCTGGGTCAAGGAAAACTTGAAGAACTAAAAGAATTAATTATTGAAAATTCTATCGGTACTGTAATCTGCGATGACGAGTTAGATCCCAACCAGCAACAAAACCTGGAGAAGGTTTTAGAAAAAGTAAAAGTCATAGATCGAACAGCACTTATATTAGACATTTTTGCTTCCCGTGCCCAAACCCGCGAAGGCCGGTTACAGGTGGAATTAGCACAACACGAATATTTACTACCACGATTAGCTGGCCAGTGGAGCCATCTTGAGCGCTTAGGCGGAGGGATTGGTACAAGAGGTCCCGGAGAGACTCAAATCGAAACCGATCGAAGATTAATTCGTAACAGGATTATAAAGCTTAAGAAAGAGTTGAAATCAATACGTACTCATAGAAATCTGTATCGAGAGCGCAGAAGAAGAAGTGGAGTAGACGTAGTTGGCCTGGTTGGATACACCAATGCGGGGAAAAGTACTTTATTAAATACCCTGACTAAAGCCGGAGTCGCAGCAGAGAATAAACTTTTCATGACCCTTGATCCGGTTACCCGAAAACTTCAATTACCAAATTCAAAACAAATTCTTATAACCGACACAGTCGGATTTATACAAAAGCTGCCTACAACACTTGTGGCGGCATTCAGAGCAACTCTAGAAGAGATAGGTGAAACCTCTGCGATTCTCCACGTTGTGGATATTACTCACCCTAATGCAGCACAGCACGTCAGTGTCGTGACGGAGGTTCTACAAAACTTAGGTGTCGATCAGAGTAAAAGTATAATAATCCTAAATAAGGCAGATCTGCTTTCATCATCAGCCAGCATTGAAGATATTTCTATCTTGGCTCCAACGAGAATTGATAATGATGATGGTACACCCGTGAACATTGTGTCTGCTAAAAACGGAACAGGAATATCAGAATTGTTGAACTCCATACAAATAATCTTAGAGGACTAAAACAGTCTCAATCCATGTTTGAGCCACCGCATACATTTATCGCCTGTCCTGTTATATTTTTTGAAAATTCACTAGCCAGAAAAACAGCGAGGTTTCCTATATCTTCCGGAGTCTGATCTCGTCCAAGCGGAATTGTTTCAGCTACCAGAGAATCATATATCTCGCGTGGTGCCATATTCGTATATTCCGGTTGATTACTGCCTGCCTGCTCCTCAATAGAGATAGCCATGGGAGTCCAAACAAATCCAGGGCAAATCGCATTAACATTTATATTAAATTTGGCGTATTCAAGAGCAGATGATTTAGTCAGACTAATCGTCCCTGCTTTCGAGGCCATATATGCTGGATTTGAAGCGGAACCTATCTTCCCACCAACTGAGGCAATATTAATTATCTTTCCATAAGAGTTATTCTTCATGTAGGGGACAACTGCATTCGTTACAGATGCCACGGCTTTTAGATTAACTTCATAAGTGATGTCCCAGTCTTCTGGCTCCGACAAAGCCCGATCCACGAAACCTGGAGCGGCCCATACACCAGCATTGTTAACGAGGATATCGATAGTTTTAAACCTTTCGATAGTATCTGCGACCATCGATTCAACTGATTCGATTTTTGTTACGTCTGTTTGTGAAGCATAAACTTCATGTCCATTTTTTTTGAGTTTATCGGCAAATCCTTCAGTTTCACCTAATGATATGTCCGCGATTACGACTTTTGCGCCGTGCATAGCAAACTTATCGACAACGCCTGCTCCAATGCCTCTGCTGGCTCCGGTAACGATAGCTACTTTATTTAAAAGGTCCAATTTCTAACCTCATCTGGTTTTTGGAAACTCAGTTAACAGATCCGCTCACTGTGTAGTTAACACCCAGTCTACAAGCTTGAGTCCACCGTAGAGACATTTTATACGTTTGATAGTCTAATTTATCGATAACTGACAGGAAACGCACCAAAAATAGCTGTTTGGGCTAGAGTGGGGGAGCTTTTCTAAAAATGTTACCCTTCCGGCAGTACTCATTTTTGTTTAACTTATTGGTTCGCACTATATATATTATGTAAAGTTGTGTATATATTTATATTAGTTCCTTATGCCTGAAACATGATGTTATGTGATCATTGACGAATCCTGCTGCCTGCATAAAGGAATACACTATCGTAGGTCCAACAAATGAAAAATTTCTTTTTTTCAATTCTTTACTAAGGTTTTCTGAGGTGATGGTATATCCAGGTATTTCATCAACGGATTTATATTGGTTTACTATTGGCTGCCCATCGAAGCGATCCCAGAGAAATGTGTCGAAGCTTCCATATTGAGTTATAACTTCTATAACGGCTCTTGCATTTTGGATTGAAGACTCTATTTTTAGCCGATTTTTTATAATCCCTTTATCAGACATGAGCCTGTTAACTTCTTTTACCCCGTAAGATGCTATGGCATAAGGATTAAAGTGTGACATGGATTTGCGGTAGTTTTCCCGTTTTTTCAACACCGTTATCCAACTAAGCCCAGCTTGGGCGCCCTCCAAAATAAGCAATTCAAACAATTTTCTGTCATCATGCAAAGGACTACCCCATTCTGTATCATGATATTTCATATACAGGGCGTCTGTTACTGCCCAGTCACATCGAATCATTAAAGCTTCCATTTACACAGTTACGTTAATAACATTGGTGTTATTCAGCGTTTTCAGTATCTGTATCTCACTGATCGCGGTTTCATTCTTTACGCAAACAACATTTAACCCCAACTCACCAATTTTTTCACCAGTTGCATCGTCAGCTATTACGACTACCTTGCCATCATGTAACGCGCTGGCCGCGCCCACAATAATGGGTAGCTTCAACTGATTGATTTGATCTGTTTGATTAGACATACCGATAAGAATTACCGCCGATTGACATGCTTTTAAGTCAACATTTACTTTAACCATAAATCTGTTCTTCTCCAGGTTGCTTAGATCTACTATTTGAAATGCAATATTAAACTCGTACAGCAAATCCTCGACCACTTTTAAAAGATGCAGATCCCCAAAGTGCCCAATGAATACCCTGTTTGTTTTATCTGAAGTTATACTGGAGCTCTCTGTATACCCTGTATTATTTACAAGTTCGTCAGCCTTAATGGATGTTTGATTCTGTAAAGCCGCGCTGAGATTAACATACATCTCACCCTTTACTTTTCTGATTATATTGGCATGCAATCCGTTTGCCACAATGGTTTCGTAGCACTCTCTTGAAAGGTCCTGATCTATCTGATGATCTCTTTCCAGGATATTTTTCGCGTAGCCCTCTTCGGGTAATTGTTTTCCATCCATTCGCTGGTAAAAATTCCTGAATACATCAGGCTTAATCGAACATTCAACTAAAGCATGTTGATATTCATCTGGATCCTTTGAAGAAACAATCGATCTACCTAACTCGGTCAAGGAGATAGTGGGATCGTTATAACCACCATTAGTGATTCCATACCTGGCAGATGAGTTCAATTTAATGATAAATCCACTGCTTTTAGGAGTGGTGTTGAGGGCTTTGGCAAGCAGAAACCGATCCATAGGCAAGCCAGAGTTGGATTCCTGTATTGTTTCGCCTATTATTTGAGCTTGTTTCAGTTGATGGAATGGATAGCTTCGGCGTTTGGCTGGCTTTTTGTTGTTATTTAAAAACTTTTCCATCAATTAAAATACTCTGGTAGAGCCTCAGTTAATTCGTGCACTTTGCTCACTTTACCTAGCAATAATTAATTGAGTCAATAGTTTATATGCCTTAACGCCGCTTTCTTGAAAAGTTTTCTGGCGCCAGAAAACTTTTCCATTGGTTCATATTAGGTGGATTCGGTGCGAAGTTAATTAAGAAAGCTTTAGCTACACCTATGGCGGCGTTTATATCGTGCTAAAATCTGAGGTAGTAGATTCAATAAATAAAGGTGTTACTTTCTATGATCTTAACCACGGGAATATATAAAAAGGCTAGTGTCCTTATATTGTGTCTTTTTACTATTTTAATGGCTTTTGCTTTAACTAGCTGTGATATAGAAGTAGATCGTGACGCGCCTGAAAGTGGACTTAATACAAGCAACCCCGGCATCATTGGTGATGATAATTTAGGATTCACAGAGTCTGTTTTTCAAGGCGAACCGTTGAATGCTCCGTCAGATGTGGCTAAAGAACTAAGGATTATATGGGAGGCATGGGCAATTCTCACAAAAGACCATGTTGACCGAGCTGAACTTGATCCTAAAACTATGTCTGAAGCAGCTATACGAGGCATGCTCATAGCATTGGGAGATCCGCATACTAACTATGTGCCTCCCGAAGCTTTTGCTATTGACTCAAATGACATTTTTCAAGGCGAGTTTGAAGGTATTGGTGCCCATGTATCAATGAATCGCAATGGGGTGCTAATAATTGTAGCACCTATTCAGGGCAGCCCTGCAGAGAAGGCAGGTATACGTCCCGGAGACCAAATTCTCGCAGTAGATGGGGCTTCCTTAGAGGGATTTACTGTTTTACAAGCTGTCAGCCTGATCCGTGGACCCAAGGGTAGTACTGTAAAGCTTCTTGTTAAACACTTAGGCGCATTAGATCCTGTAGAGGTAGAAATTGTAAGGGGTACCATTCCATTAGTAAGCGTTTTGGTTCGCAGCCTTCCCGAAGATCCTGTTGCGCATTTACGAATAACCAACTTTCATGACAACACTGCTGGCGAGCTAATTAGTGCACTAGACAAAGCAATTGCAAACGGAGCAGATGGGTTAATCCTTGACGTTAGAGATAACCCTGGAGGAACATTGCAGTCAGTTATAGATATCACTAGTAAGTTTTTAAATAAAGATATGTTAATCGCCTATCAGATTGATGCATCACAAAAAAGAACTGATTGGACCGTTAAAGAAGATGGAGATTATTCCACCATACCAATGGTCCTATTGAGCAATTCGTTCAGCGCGAGCGCCTCTGAAGTCTTAATAGGAGCATTGCAAGATAATAATAGAGCTACAATCATTGGAGATGTATCATTCGGTAAAGGCAGTGTAAATATGCTGAGGCCTTTAAGTAATGGAGGAGGTATGTTCGTTACTACATCACGTTGGTTTACTCCGTCCGGGAAAGTTATACAAGGTGTCGGGATTGAGCCAGATATTCAGATAACCTCGACCGATCCTACTGATGCCGACATATTACAATTAGAGGCAGCTCTTAAAGAGATACAAAAGCTGATAGAGGAAAGGGCTGCTGCTGATACTCTGATTAGGATTTAAAATGGATCTATCTGTTCGAGATTGACATATGGAAAGTCACAACATATCGATAAACCGAAAAGCCAGGTATAACTATGAAATACTAGAGACCTATGAGGCTGGATTAGTGTTGACTGGAACTGAGATTAAATCCATAAGGTCTGGAAACGCCAACCTGGCAGATGCATATGCCCACGCTGATGGTGGGGAATTATGGTTACGTAATTTACATATATCCCAGTATGCAGCTGCAAGTTCCAATCACCACCCTACCCGTACACGTAAACTTCTTTTAAGACGCAATCAAATAATAGAACTGACGCATAATATCGGAGCAAGAGGCCTTACTGTCGTACCATTAAAATTGTACTTAAAAAACGGATTGGCAAAAATTGAACTTGCACTCGCAAGAGGTAAGAAACGTCATGACAAGAGGCAAACGATAATTGAAAGGGACCGAAAGCGCGAAGCAGACAGAGCTATAAAAAATAGAAGGTTTTAGATTTAAACTAGTAAAAGGAATGTTTTACTAGTTTAAATCTATTCCTAACTTTAAGACAGTTAGTCTAGCTAACTCTTTTTACTTCGATTGACTCACCAGGAGCTAATGCAACTCTTCGTACATTAATCCCTAGTTTAAGTAACCAGTATCCCAAAGTAGCTTTACTAACGCCAAACTGTTCAGCTGTGGCGGTTAAGCCCTGCTCAGTGACCAGCTCGGGTAACATTTTCTCTAGCGGTCGTTGGAATCTCTCCTCTACCGCTACCATTTTTTTTGTTTTTCTATTCACCTTTGACTCCTCCTCATCGGTGTAATGTACACATGCTAACTATGCTTTAATACAGTGTCAATGTATTATTCAACCCTTTTCTGATTTTTTTCTAATATCTTTCAAAACTTTTCAACAAGACTTGTTTGAAACAAAAAGTAATAAATGTTTAAATATTAATCAAGTATTGATTTAAGCTCAATATACTTTTCTTACACGCTAAGTTTATGTGTCAAATATATTACTTTGTTACCTGGAAATCCTATATAATACCTGGTATGAATCTAACCTTTATAAATAAAGTAAGGCGAAATCACGCTATAGAGCATGCAACTGTTGCTGTAATGGCAGAACAGGGCTTACAGGGCTTTATAGCTGGCTACGCCACTAATAATGGGTTCTGGCTCTTTTCTAAGGCACCAAAACCAGAAGTAAAGATTGCTACCCTAAATGCCCTTGAACGCCTGTATAAAGGCGAAAATAGCCTGTCGGTTTCTAAAAATTGCGGAACAAATATTGCTTTGACTGTTATTATGACCGATCTCGCATTTCAACTATATAGAAGAATAACTAAGTCTAAGTCTCCCGATTTAGGGCCTAGAATCCTTATTGCTGCAGCTTCGATAGCTATTTCCAACCCATTAGGCTTAAAAATACAGCAGTATTTCACTACCCTATCTGATGTCAAGCAAGTTAGAATTGTAGGTGTTGACACCTATAAGTTAGGTAAAATGTTCCTTCACAAGGTTCATACAACTGAAAAACCATCTTGAAATGCATTTTTTCGTAGCTTGAGCTACAGTCAGAAAGAAATTTGCCTAAAACTTAATCAACAAAGTGCCCCAGTAGCTCAGTCGGATAGAGCAACTGCCTTCTAAGCAGTGGGTCGCGGGTTCAATTCCTGCCTGGGGCGCCAACCCAGCTTTCTATCTATTATTTAACCGAATAAAACAGGGTAAATTCGGGTGTTTTTCCTGGGCTTATGCCAAACTTACACGTAAAGTTTTCTCGTCTGTATCCGCCCTAATCCTTTTTCGCCAGATATAACGTGATTTGAATCCTTAACCTTGATTAGTTGTATGAAT
>TARA_B100000686_G_C16805578_1_pt1 | contig 14400 bp, 13 predicted proteins | sample TARA_B100000686 | Tara Oceans TARA_B100000686 (sample SAMEA2622733) | marine metagenome | biome: marine biome (ENVO:00000447); feature: marine epipelagic mixed layer (ENVO:xxxxxxxxx); material: "saline water (ENVO:00002010), including plankton (ENVO:xxxxxxxx)" | depth 150 m
AAAAGCCGCGGAATTTACTGTTCTTCAAATAAGTGAACAATTCACCATTTTAGTTCATTGATATAAACTTTACACATAGATTCAATTATGGATATTGACCGTTATAGCATCTATGAATACTTGAGAGATTTTAGTGTGCCGGCATCGGTTCTTGATAATATCTTTTCTTCGGAAAAAGATCTGGATGTATTAATAGATGCATGGAATTCTTTAATCAAAGATGGTTATTCGAAAGATGAGAGTGCCAAAAGGATATCTGAATTAATCTTTAAAGAATTGGATATTGAACCTGATCAATCCAGTGATGTGGAAAAATAATTATAATTAGCAGTATGCTTTGGAGGAGGATCTATAAATAAGTTGTAGTCTCCACTATTGTAAGCTTTTGTTCGCAAATTAGTAAGATATTGAAAATGCCTTACTGCAATATCCAGGGGAGGAACACCGATTTGAAGGCTATCCAAAACATTATCACCATAGAAAATAGCCTTTGTTCTTAGATGCCCTTCCTTCAGCTCCTGCCATACTACAGGACTGGACTCCATTTTACTATTATGTATGACCAAATAGCGATGAACGAATCGTTCAATATCGAGTGGCTCTACTGCTGTTATTATTTCACTTATAGAAATAAATGTAAGTAAAACAATGGTTGTACTATAACGAAGATACATCAATGTTATTTAACCATTTTTTTGCTTTATCTACTACATTCTCCAGGCACCCTTCGTTAAATGGGCTAATCAAACCCGCCAGTTCTACCAATCCTGTAAAAGATTTGCTTCCACCTGCCTGGCAAAGTCTATAATAATCTTTCCAGGCTTTTTTAATATCCAGTTCACTCTTAATCCAGAATTGAAAAGCACATGTCTGGGCCAATGTATAATCAATATAATAGAAAGGAACTTGGTAAATATGTAACTGCCCCTGCCAGATTCCTCCAGTTTTAGGAAATTCTATATCATCATAGTCTCTTCCAGGAAGATAAATTCCTTCCAGGTTAAGCCACTGATCTTTTCGCTCCTGAGGCGTCGCTTCCGGGTTTTCATATACCCAATGCTGGAAATGATCTACGCAGGCACCATAGGGAAGAAACGATAAACTACCAGCCAGGTGCTTATATTTAAATCTATCTGTATCTTCTTTAAAGAATCCATCCATCCAGGGCCAGGTAAAAAATTCCATGCTCATAGAATGAATTTCTGCAGATTCCATTGTAGGCCATAAATACCCTGAGAGCGGCTGTTTTCTACTTGCATAATATTGAAATGCGTGGCCTGCCTCATGTGTTAATACTGTGACATCATGATCTGTTCCATTGAAATTAGAAAATATATATGGACGCTCATATTTTGGAAAAGATGTACAGAACCCGCCTGCCATCTTACCTTCGCGATTCACAAGATCCATCAATTCTTCATTTATCATGATATCAAAAAATTCACCTGTTTCTTCGGATAGTTCATGATACATTTCCTGTGCAACTTTGATTAGTTTCTCTGGTGTTCCTTTGGGCCTTGGGTCACCTTCTTTAAAATTGATTCCATCATAAAAATATAAATAATCCAGATCTAATATTTCTTTCTTCTGCTCTTTAAGGATTTCTACAAAAGGAACCACATATTCTACAATTTGATTTCTAAAATCAGCTACTTCTTCCGGACCGTAGTCTGATCGATTCATCCTTAAATAGGCTAATTCGGTAAAACTTTCATAACCAAGCGTGGTAGCAATTTTATGCCGGAGCTTTACTAATTTATCATATAAACGGTCAAATTCTTCAGCATGCTCTTCAAACCACCCGAATCGTACTTTAAATGAACGTTTTCTGATATCCCTGTCTTCATCCTGATGAAATGGCGCTAACCCCGCCAAATTATAATTCTCCCCTTGAAATTCAATATTCGCTCCACCAATCATTTTAGTATACTCATTCCTTAAATTGGTTTCTTCTCTCAGCATTTCCTTAATCTTTGGATCAAATGTTTTTAAACTCATCTCAATATTTTTCAAATAGGTATCACCCCATTTTTCCCGTAATTCATTTTTATATTTTGATACGTCAACCGCCCGCTCAAGTGAATTAAATATCTCAGTAATATCCGGACCTATGGTATCATAATATTCTTTTTCTTCCTTCGCTCCTTCATCATGAATATTTTTATTGAAATTCAAACTTGCTATGGCCTGGTATGTAGAATATTCCCTTATTGCCTTATCTGCTTCTTCTATAACGGAAATCTGATCGTCTACTGAATCTGCATTCTCAAATCTACCTAACCAACCTTTCATGGCTTCTTTTTGGGATTTAACTGTAATCCTTTTATATGGAAAGTCACTGTATTTCATCATTTACCTTTGTTTATATTTAGTCTTGATTATTGATACGAGCCATTTTCCTATCTTCTCTTCCTGATGGATCGGGAATTGGAATAGCTCTTAATAGTTCTTTTGTATAATCATGCGTTGGATCATTAAATAAATTACCTGTTTCATTTATTTCAACCAATTCTCCATTGTACATTACTCCCACACGGTCAGATATGTGCTTAACAACAGACAAATCATGGGCGATAAAAATAATAGATAAATTAAATTCATCCTGCAGGTCCATCATTAGATTAATGATTTGGGCCTGTATGGAAACATCGAGCGCAGAAACAGGTTCATCAGCAATAATAATATCTGGATCCGTAGCTAATGATCTGGCAATACCAATTCGCTGTCGCTGACCGCCTGAAAATTCATGAGGATATCGATTTGACTGTTCAGATGTTAGGCCTACTTTATTCAACAGCCATGCAACCTTTTCATCTTTCTCAGCATTAGTCAGTCGAGAATTAATATTTAATGGCTCTCTGATAATATCTTTAATAATCATACGTGGATTTAGTGATGAGTATGGATCCTGAAAAATCATTTGTATATGTTTTCTATGCGGTTTCATATCCTTTCTTGATAATCCAACCAGCTCAGTATCAATATTTTCAATTACCATAGATATTCTACCGGAAACACTGACTTCAGGAGCAGTCAATCTGAGTACGTTTAATATCGCATTCCCCAGTGTTGATTTTCCAGAACCAGACTCTCCTACTATTCCAAGAGTCTCCCCTTTAATTAATTCAAAACTCACCCCTCTTAAGGCCTTAATCGAACTGATTTTTCTTTGAAGGATGCCTCCAAAAATTGGAAACTCAACTTTAAGATTTTCAACTTTCAATATAGGATTATTCTGGATCATTATTTTAAAATATCTAAATTGATGCGTGCATGATGATTTGGAGCCACTTCAATCAATTCCGGTTCCATCCTGGTCCCGCCGCAAGCACAATCATCAGGCTCAAACCGTGAACAAAGTTTGCATCCATCACCAAATTCTAAAATTGAAGGAACCATACCTTTTAATGCTTTAAGGCGTTTTCTAGTGGAATCCATTTGAGGTATAGATTCCATTAAAGCTTTAGTATAGGGATGAATTGGATTTTTAAATAATTCATGAATATCTGCAATTTCCTGAATTACCCCGCCGTACATAACAATAACCCTGTTACATGTTTCTGCCACGACAGCCAAATCATGGGTAATTAATAAGATTGCTGCATTTTCTCTCTTATCCTTCAGATTCATCATTAAATCTAAAATTTGTGCCTGAATTGTCACGTCTAATGCCGTAGTAGGCTCATCAGCTATCAGCAAAGCAGGATTACACTGGAGTGCCATTGCAATCATAATTCTTTGTCTCATCCCACCGGAAAATTGGTGGGGATATTCGTTTATTCTCATTTCAGGGTCAGGAATACCTACAGCGTCTAACATCTCAATACTTTTTTCTGTTGCTTCTTCTAAGCTTAATTTATCATGATGAATTAGCAGTTCATTTATTTGCGTTTTTATTCTAAGAACCGGGTTTAGTGACGTCATAGGTTCCTGGAATATCATTGAAATATGATTACCACGATATTTACTCATTTCATCATAGCTCAGATCTAAAAGATTTGTTCCTTTATAAATTATTTCACCGGATACGATTTCACCAGGAGGACTAGGAATCAAACGATTGATTGATAATGAAGTCACCGACTTTCCTGAACCGGACTCTCCGACAATTCCTAATACTTCACCTTTATAGATATCAAAGGATACGTTATCAACAGCTTTAACAGTTCCTGCTTCTGTATGGAAATATGTTTTAAGATTTTTTACTTCGATCAACTTATCTTGATTCATCGCAATCTCGAATACACTTTAGGGTCAAACGCCTCACGGACACCTTCGCCAATAAAAACAATTGACAACAGCGTGAAAAATTGTGCAGTTACAGGAGAAAAGACCATCCACCATTTTGTAATATTTGACAGACCTATATCAAGCATTTGTCCCCATGATGGTGTAGGGGGAGCAAGACCAAACCCAAGATAATCTAATCCCACAAGAGCTGAAATTCCCGCAACAACCGAAAATGGAAAATAAGTAATGACGGGTACCAATGAATTTGGAAAAATATGTTTAAACATTACCTTAAAATCCGTCTGACCCATGCTAAGTGCAGCAGCAACATATGGTTTCGATTTTTCTCTATAAAACTCCGCCCGGATAAGATAAGTCATACTTATCCAGTTCACTAAGGTATAAATTCCTATAAGTAGAATAAAAGAAGGTCTCAGTATTGAGGAAATAATAATTATTACGAACAGCATAGGCAAACTGGACCAAACTTCAATCAATCTCTGGAAAAACAAATCGAATTTCCCTCCGTAATAGCCCATAGAACCGCCAATTAATATTCCGACTATATAATTGATAATTGTAAGCAATAACGCAAATGATATGGAAATATTAAATGCATAACATAATCGCGCAAACACATCTCTTCCCGTATTATCCGTACCCAACCAATGAATTCGTGATGGAGACTCGTACATTTTATTTCCTTCGTAGGTAATATCTTCATAGGGTGAATATGGATAAACAGGCAGTATTACCCAGTTCCCAGTCTCCATTTCTTTTTCAAATTGTATTTTTAAACTACGATACCTTGCTTCACCTGGGACATCCTGTCCAAAAGTTTTCCCAGATATATAGCCTGAGATAACAGGGAAATAATATTTATCATTATATTTGACAACTAATGCTCTATTATTTATTAATAATGGTAAAAAAAATGAAATCAGATATAAAGTCAGAAGAATAATTAGTGAATAATAACCTCTTTTCAGACTTTTAAATTTTTTCCATCGTTTACGAAAGATTGAATTATTAAATAATAAATTATTTTCTACTTCAATCATTACTTGAAACGTATCCTTGGATCTACCGTAGCTAAAGCAAGATCTGAAATTATATTCCCTACAAGACGGATCAATACTACAATAACAAGAAAGCCTAAAGTAACTGGGTAATCCCTGGATAAGATTGCTTCGTATGCCATCCTTCCGAAACCGTCTATATTAAACATTCTTTCTATAAAATAAGATCCTGCTATAACCACTCCGAGAATGTGTCCTATGCCGGAAGCAATCGGAATAAGGCTATTTCTTATAGCATGAACCCATACTACCCGTTTTTCTTTTAATCCTTTTGCAAAGGCAGTTCGCACATAATCCTGACTTAAGTTTTCCAATAAACTATTTTTCATTAATACAGTTAATGTTGCAAAACTTGAAATGGACCATGCAATAATCGGCAATATCATATGATGAATCTGATCCAAAACTTTTTGCATTGGAGAAAGAGTTTCCCATATTTCTGAAGGACTTCTAAATCCTCCAAGGGGAAATACATCAAAAAAACTTCCTCCACCAAAAATGACAAGCAAAACTCCACCCAAAGCCCAACCTGGTATTGAATAAGCCATAAAAATCATAACGCTTGATCCAAAATCAAATACTGAACCATGATTAAGCGCTTTTTTTATTCCTAATGGTATACATATTAAATAAGATAGAAAAATACCCGTTAAACCAAAAAGTAAAGATATTTTAAATCTCGGTCTCATAACTTCAGTAACCGGCTGCAGGTATGTATAAGATTTACCTAAGTTTCCAGTAAGTATTCCAGAAAACTCTTTTTGAAAAACCACTGCATCAAGGGACCCGTCTTTTTTGATTTCATCTACGCTTCCGTACCAAATATCACTAAGTAATCCATCTTTCTCAAAAACCTCTAAAGTATTTTCATTAATTAGATGTATATCGACCTTCCAGATTCTCCCGTCCCTTTTACCAACACGTTTTTCTAATTTTTTCTGGTCTTTTTCTATGATGAAATTTCTATGTTTTATTTCCCGAGGCCATATTCCAAGCCAGCTTAAATATCTTTGATATATTGGTTTGTCAAATCCATAGAAACGTTCTAATTCTTTTAAAGCTTCCGGAGGTAATGCATTTCCGCCAGTAATATCAGATGATGCTCCACCTCCGCCTTCTGCTCCCATTGCGCCACCCATCTGTAATTCGAGCATTATCTGCTCTATAGGACCACCAGGTGCCATTTGGAGGATAGTAAAAACAAGAACTGTAGAACCCAGAAAAGTTGGGATCATTAGTAAAATTCGTCTAAGAAAATATGTCGCCATTCAAGGCAAATATGACTACAAGTTATTTAATAAATAATTAGGCCAATATTTCATATCAATAGGTTTGACAGATAGCTGCTTACCACTTTTTACTGCTTTTTTTAACTCAAAATCTTTTGATTCTTCATACCACCAATAAATAAAAGAATCCCAGTGTTCGCCCTCATAGCGCCCCAACATCCATTCTGGATAACCAAATTTATCCCACCACATCAAACGTGAATATCCCCTGGAAATGCTATATGCAATTGGATGTGCATCATGAAATAGCCCATCAATCTCCTGGATAATTTCAATACGACGATATTGGTCAAAGCAAATGTCATACTCATCTAGCAGATCATCTACTCTTTGACTCTTAAAACCCCAGACATTATTATTATCATTTTGATCTGCAAGAGTTGATCTGAGGCTTCCTTCAGGATTAGGATACTTAAGTCCTGTATATGCTAAACTGGCCAGTTGAAAATTTCTAGCATTAACATTCTTAATCATGGTATTGTAGTCCATAAACTTTATCTGCATATCAATTCCATATTCCTTTAACATCTGCTGTACTGGAGTTACCATATATGCACTGGTTTTTTGTATATTAATTTGAAATGACAATACCTTCCCTGTCTCTTCATTAAATAACCATCCGTCTGAGTTCCTGTTTTTATATCCGGCTTCCTTTAATAATTCAATAGCTTTTTCAGGATTATATTCAAATGGATTATTATCCGGATTTTCATAGATGCTTCCTGAATACAGAGAATTCATCATCCCATATTCATTATAATACATTTCACGATTCATCTTTTCTCTATCGTATAAATAACAAAATGCATAGCGTATTCTTTTATCGTCAAAAGGCCACTCTCTCATATTGAAAAAATAGCCCGATGTTCCTGCAGGTTTTTCAGAAAATATTCTTTGTTTTTTTATCCATCCTTTCTTCGTGGCTTGAAAGTCTGTTTCTTCTACCCAGCGTCTTGATCGTAAAACACGAAAAATATCCTGCTCACCCTTTTTAAATTTCTCAAACTGGAGTGCATCATTATCTTTTATGGCAGAAATTTTAATTTTATCAAAATTATATCTGTACCTTGTAAAGTCACCATTTTTATCCCAGTAATCATCACGACGCTCAATTAGATAGGATTCCTGGTTTTTAATATTTTCATCTCTTATAATGTACGGGCCAGTTCCAGGAATAACGGAAAATGCATATTCTTCTAAAAATTCGGTACCATCTAAATCCTTTAATATGTGATTAGGATGCAGTCTCATTGAAACTGCAAAATAAAGGAAATTTCTCCAGGACTTTGTATTTGCTTTTACTGATACAATATATTTTGATTCAGCAACAGGACGCTCAAATTTTCCAAAAGTAATCTGTCTGGCAGGTTGCAGGATTGTTTCATCCATTAACAGATCCCATGTAGCGATTACATCATCAGATGTAACAGGCATACCGTCCCACCACCTAGCGTCAGGATTAATTCGAAATTTGAAAGTCATTTTATCATCGGAAACATGCCAATGAGAGGCAAGTCTGGGTACATAATCCAATGTTAAAGGATGTTCTTCTAATAAAGCTTCGTAACATAAATAAAAAATAGTTTGCGCATTAATAACCTGACTACCATTTTGACCATAGTAGCGCATTGTTCTTGGGAATACAGAATGTATATGTTCTATTGTTCCTCCTTTTTTTGCCCTTGGATCTCCAAAATATGTTTTATCTTCTTTTTCTGACCATACATATGTTTTATAGCCAAGGTCTTCAGAAATATTTTCAAACCCATACCCACCTTGTTCTGGAGATGTTAAATTATCTTTTGAATAAGTAACTTTATTATTAGATGGTAGATTGTTTTTATCTTTCTTGCCGCTACAGCTAATATAAAATCCCAATAAAAGGATGAATGCAAATTTTGATTTTATTCTCATAAACTCTAATTTATTATTTTAGAAAATATTTCGGACAGGAAGTTATTATATAAATTGAAAGATTCTTGTTTATGATTTTTATTTTTTTTCAGCCATTACCAGACCTATATAATAATAAAAAACTACTATTGATGTGCACATAGCATGATTTGATGTCCAACCATCCATATACTGAGCCTTATGATAATCCCGTTTGTAATCTCCTAATTTCAATTGTTTAACGGTCTCTTTTTGACCAGTTTTCTTACATTGTTTTAATAATTTTCTAAATAAAAACATTTTCCTAAGTGGAACAGCTTTGAATCCGTTTTTTTTTGCCAGTAAAATTAGTGGGTGAACTGGATCATGGCACGGTCCTGGTCCTAAATCTTTTACTTTTTTAACCTTCTTTGTTCTTTTCGGAGATATATCATTAGCTTGGCATAATCCAATAAGTAACAAAATAGAAAAAACAAATCTCATTTGACACCGAAAACAGTTCTTAGAGAAAAAATTGGCAGTTTATCTATCTTCATTGAAGGTCCCTTAACTTTATTTCTTTGTACGTACCATTCATTCTGTTTGTATTTATTATTCATAAAGCCAAATTTAAAGTCTACACCAAGACGAGAAGATAAATAAAAACGTGCACCAATCATTCCGGAATAACCAAACCAATTATTGACCATTTGGTCCGTACCTCCTAGTTCCGTAAGGGGGTTACTATCTCCAAAACTATTTAATAATTCGTTCCAGTCTTCAAATTTATCACTGGGCTTGGTATCCATTGTTATTTTTGCCCTGCCCCAGATAGGTGTTAAAGTAAAATTGAGTTCTATTCTTGGTCGCCAGCGAAAAAAGGTTTCAACTGGAACCATTCGGTACCTAATAGCACGCTGAAAAGCCGGCTTAGACACTTCAAGATCTAATTTTCCAGCTTCAAATGACGTAAATGAATTGTATCCAAATCTTGCATTATTAAAAAATTCGTAATATACACCCCAATTTAAAAGCAAATTCCTAGTAAATATATTCTTTGTTGGAAAAAATACTTCGGGATTTTCATCAAAACCCTTCATCTCAGGTCCATACATCCCCAAACCTAATTCTGCACTTAATTTAGGTTGTGCAAATAGATATTTTGCAAATATAATTAAACTAATTATAATAAATCGCTGGATTTGACTCTTCATCTAAGGATGTTAATTTAAGACCCATGAAACAATTACTAGGCATATTCCTTTTCTGTTCTTTCATTTTCTCAAAGGCAGAAGATGATACCGATGTAAAACATATGATTGTACTTTTTTCAGGAAAGACAATAACCGGATATGTGGATTCCATTAATGTCGCTAACATCTATTATTTACCGAAAGATTCCTTATCTCAGGAAATCATTCCTACCTGGAAAGTCTATTATATCTATAATGATTTTGATAGAGTATTTCACTATAGCAAAAGCTTTGAAGAAAATATGAGACGGATAAATAATAGCAGTGGAATTATACAGACAATAAGTAATGACACCATTCGTTATCAGTCAATTCAGGTAAATAAGGATATGATAAATCCAGAATTCTTTATTACGTTAAGCTCTAATGAATCGGAATTCTATCCTCTGCTTGATGTGAAAAAGGTAGTTACAGATTATTCCATAATGGAATATTCAGTAGAACGGGGCTTCCGGCTCTCTTTTACTGGGTTTTTTCTCGCTTTTTTATTGGACAGAAGATTAAAGGATTTTATGCCAAAATTTGAATTTATAGGGTTAAAAAAGAATGGAGTCACCTATGAGTCTTTTGTACATTTAATTCCTTTGGCCACCGGAATAGCAATGGTCTATGATTATTTTATGGATAAGAGAACATTTTATTTTACTCCTGTATTAAATGATGAAATATTCGGTAGAAGTATGTATGTATTCTCCTTACGCAATATTCTTGGTACAGTTGAAGAAAATATTGTCTGGCGGATAGAAAAAACTTCATTTGGGGGAAAGGTCGTGCGCTGGATTAGAAAAAAAGTTTCGTAAATTTAAAAAATGAGAATTTTAATCAATATTATTTTAGGGCTAATTATTGCTTTCATGTCAGTACTATCATTTTCCTGTGAAAGCCAGGAACCGATATCCCTTCCTGAAGCAGACAGATCACCCCCTACAGCACTAATAATATACCCTCCAGAAAGTGCCACGGTTTCGGGAATTGTGACTATACAGGTGCATGCTACAGATAATGATAAAGTAGATTCAGTAATGTTTTTGGTTAACCAGGATACTATTGGTACCGATAGTAAAGGAGAAAACGATATTTTTGAAAAAAAATGGACAACATCTGATTTCCGGGAAGATGTATTTCATTCTTTATCTTTTATTGCACATGATAGAAAGGGAAATTCATTTCGTCCCTACCCAATACTGGTAAAAGTAGATAATAATGATGATATTATGCCTGAAGCACAAATTATTAGTCCGTTTTCAGGTGCAATAGTTAGTGGAATTGTTCCTATTATTATTAACGCTACAGATAACGATGGAGTTGAATTTGTAAGGATCTTTATAAATAGTATGCTGCAAGGTTACGTCACTGAACCGCCATACACATTTTCATGGAATTCCAATTTAATCCAGGATGGGAATTACTCAATTTATGCAGTTGCTACTGATTTGACAGGAAATGAAACTACCGTCACACCGATTATCGTCACTACAAATAATGGAAATATTAATGATATTACACCTCCAACAGGGGCAATTATTTATCCGGCATCTGGGATCACCATAAGCGGAGAAGTAACCATCTCTGTTACTGCATCTGATAATAGTGGCAGAATGGGACAAGTTATTTTTTCTATCAATGGATCAGATTTATTTACAGATACAATTGAACCTTATGAATATAGCTGGAATACTATAGATGAAACTGAAGATGAATATCATGTAATTACTATCATATTAGAGGATCCTTCCGAAAATCAGGCCGTCCTTAACCCTATAACTGTTTTCATAAATAATGAACCAGATATTGATGTGACACCACCTTCAGTAAATATCATTTCCCCTACCGGCGGACAAGAATTAAATGGTATAGTAACAATTAATGTATTTGCTGAAGATAATCACAGCGTTGAGTATGTTGAATTCTTTATTAACGGTGAAACAGCATTTGTAGATATTGTATCACCATATTCCTACAACTGGAATACAGAAATGGAAGATGATGATCAGTACCATATGATTGGAGCAGCTACAGAAGATTCGACAGGTAATTTTTCTGCCGCAACCCCAATCATGGTATATGTCAACAATGCTGATAATGAACCACCTATTGGTCAGATTTTATATCCATACCCAGGTCAAATAGTTTCCGATAGTGTAGCCATACAGATTTCCGCAACAGATAATGAAGGGATACAATCCGTTGAAATTTCTATTAATGGAGACTTGGTTATTACAGATACAGAATTTCCATACCAATATGATTGGGATACTGGTACTGCTACAGAAGATCAGCATCATGTAATTAGTGCTAGCATTACGGATATATCTAATAATACAGCCTATTTGGATCCGATTAGCGTACTTGTAAACAATCAAAATCCCGAAGACACTACACCTCCTATTGCTGTTATTTCTAATCCATCTTCCGGACAAACTGTTGGAGGTACTGTGAATTTCAGGGTTGATGCAAATGACGATATAGGCATTTCTTCAGTAGAATTCTTTATAGATGGATCAAGTGTATCTGTGGATAATGACGCTGATTATAGCTATAATTGGGATACTTCATCACTGGTAAACGGTACGCAGTATACTTTAGGTGCACAGGTAACTGATACTTCTAATAATATTACCACGGCTCAACCTGTTTTGGTTACAGTAAGTAATTAATGAAGTATCTAAAAAAAATCTTACTGGTCTTTCTATTAATGGTATTAGGCTGTGATGGCCCATATTTTAAAATACCCAAAGAACCAGACAGTTCTCCACCTATTTTAACCATTACCAATCCAGCAGATAGGGAAATTGTATCGGGAGAAATAACTATAAATGTATATGCATTTGATAATGATGAATTAGAACTTGTAGAACTGTTTTTAAATGAAGAATCAGTTTTATCCAGTAATGAAGGACCATTCGAATATCAATGGGCCACAACAGAATTTCCTGAAGATAAATATCATAGTATACAGGCTAAAGCAATAGATATCACCGGAAATTTTAATGAAACAAGAAAAATTCAAGTTTTTGTTGATAATATAGAAAATCCAGATTTAGCATCTCCCCAAGGGACTATTGTAAATCCTGTAAATGGTCAAACAGTTACGGATACCGTATATTGGATCATAGAGGCTTCAGACAATGATAGTATAGCTTTTACAATATTCTACATAGATGGTGATAGCATTTTTATTGATAATGAAAAACCTTATGAATATGAATGGATCACCAATACTGTTTCCGATCAGAATTATGGACTTTCTGCAAAGGTTTTTGATAATTCAGGGAATTCAGTAATCCTTGGTCCAATTACAGTTATTGTGGATAATATCCCGGATCCAGACACTACTCCTCCATTAGGAAACATTACTTACCCGCCAGCATCATCTACTGTATCTGGTAACATATCCATAAAAGTATCTGCATTTGACAATGAAGCTGTCAATCATGTTCAGTTTAACATCAATGGTATAGATAGATCTATAGACAATAGTGATCCTTATGAATATAATTGGGACACCAGCCTTGAAATCGATAAACAAAATTATTTCATTTCTGCAAATATCAGTGATGAAGCAGGAAATATTACAATATTGTCTACCATATCTGTATTTGTCAACAATTCTGGTGATGGCGAAGGACCAATTGTGAATATTACATCACCAGCGTCAAATCAAACAGTATCTGGCGAAGTTGAGATTTCTGCATCTGCCTATGATGAAAGTGGAATAATGCGTGTAGAATTCCATCAGAATGGAAATATAGCCGCAACGGATACAGAATATCCTTACGCATATACATGGAATACGATTGCAGAAATTGATGATACTAACCACATCTGGAGCGCTGTTGCATTTGATTCCAATGAATACTCAACCCAATCACAGTCAATTATTCTATATGTAGATAATAATGATAATATATATCCTACTGGGGCCATACAATATCCGTATGCAGGACAACACGTATCAGGTGAAATAGAAATCCAAGTTTCTGCTTCAGACAATCAAGGAATTTCCAGTGTAGATTTTGTAATTGAATCTATTACAGGTATTACAATTGTTCAATCTAGTGATACTTCCGACCCTTATTCCTATATTTGGAATACAACTGATGCTTCTGAAGACCAACAACATTTTATCAAAGTCACTATTACAGATCTTTCTGAGAATATTACAGTATTAACTCGATTACCGGTTGTAGTCGATAATGATGAAGATACTGATACTACTCCGCCTATTGTATCAATACTATATCCAATATCTGGTCAAAGTGTGAATGGTGCTGTTATAATATCTGCTTTTGCTTCAGATAATATTGGTGTTTCAGAAGTAAAATTTTTAATTGATAATTCTTTGGTATCTACAATTACGGAGACTCCCTATGAATATTCCTGGGATACTTCTTCCCTTACAAATGGCACTGAGTACGTTATAGCTGTAGTGGCTGAAGATGAAGCGGGTAATGAAACTAATGCCCAACCCATTGCTGTTACTATACAGAATTAAATATAATTAATCAAGAGAATGGAATCCAAAACAGAATATAAATAAAAAGCTGATATTGAGGACTATTGACAACTAATGGTGATCGTTATAAAAAATCTAAAAAATAGTTCCATACACCGAAACTATTTTTGAAGAGCGAGAGACGAGATTCGAACTCGCGACCCTCACGTTGGCAACGTGAT
>TARA_B100000686_G_scaffold216183_1_pt1 | contig 14398 bp, 10 predicted proteins | sample TARA_B100000686 | Tara Oceans TARA_B100000686 (sample SAMEA2622733) | marine metagenome | biome: marine biome (ENVO:00000447); feature: marine epipelagic mixed layer (ENVO:xxxxxxxxx); material: "saline water (ENVO:00002010), including plankton (ENVO:xxxxxxxx)" | depth 150 m
GCTTCTACTGCATTATCAATGAATGCAATATCTCCAACACCCATTCCAACTAAAGTTGCCTCAGGTGCAACTCCTTTTTTGGCTCCAGCAGAAGCGTCACCATTGCCTCCTACAGTTCCCGCACAGTGTGTACCATGCCCGCTAGAAGTATCGGAATTTTCCGCTTCTATCCAAGTTCTGCTTGCTCTATCAAATTTGTAAGAAATTGTTTTGCCCTGATCATAATCAAAATCGGGATGCCCAGCATCAACGCCAGTGTCAATTATTACTGCGGCCACTCCAGTACCATCAATGTAGTTATGATGATGAAATTGGTCCTCAACGATATGTTCATTCTCATCAATTAATACAGTTCTCCAGGCCTCAACAGCGTTCACAACTCTTGTTGTGTCTTGCATATAGTATTCCATCTGAGAATTGTGTTCTATCCAGTAAACATCGTCTTGCCTGCTTAAGATTTTAATTTGATCGGAATTTCCCTTTGCGTAAAATCCATCAATGAACTCGAAAATACTGATTACCTCTATTCCGATTCCCTCAGCAGTTGCTAGATGCTCTTCGGTTAAGTGAGGTCTGTACTGAACAATAAAACCAATGTCTGCACCATCATCACTATTGTTCATTGCTCTGATTATATTAGGATGCATAACGCTCTCATTAGCCGACGATGACGCTACCATTGGACTAACCAGAAGCAGCGCTATCACTACCAGGGCCCTAGCACTTCTCATAAACGGTTTCTATCTTAGTAGAATAAAAAGTTTCAGTTGTTACGAATTCGAACTTTTGCATCCATTAATTCTTTCATTAGTTCTTGACTGTCATCCTTGGAAATACAACATTCTAAGGCGTATGTTTCGTACATTTTGTGAAAGCTGCTAGCCTCTATTTTGACACCTCTATTGGTTTCTGTAAAACAGACGTTGAGTAACTTTGGAAGTGGGATTCCTCCACTTAGTGGTTCTCCCTCAATAATTCTCCCTACGTCTTTAGCATTGACCATACCTCCTTCGATTACTAGATGATCTCCATAGATCATTATCCATCTGCCTTCACGTATGACATCTTTCCAAGCCGATGTAGTAGGAAGAGGCGCTCCTTCTATTTTTTCCTCAGCTCCATATTTTTCATCCCAATCATCTCCGTCCCAGCCATCCTCTCCGATTACAATAGAGATAGGTACCCAATCTTCACCATCCCAGACTTTAGCCAGATCCGTGAGTTTTCCATTTTGTACGTCAGCAGTCAGTCTTTCCAAGGAGATAGGTCCATAGACATCATCATCAACTTTTACAAGGAATTCTTCGTCTTCAGATTTCATCTTAAGCCTCATAGACATATGCACTGTCGGAATCAAGTTCTGGCATCTCACCTAGTTTCCATCCAGGTGCTGTTGTTTCTGCGTAGTAGTATCCCATTTCGTTATCTTTACCCTGATTAACAATATAATACATTCCTGGGGCCCCAGTCATGTTTACGCCTGCAGCAGCGTGGCCATAACCATCCCATGCATCAGGTATAAGAATCAAAGCAGCTTCGTAACCTAGAGGTTCAAGTAGAGATATCAGCAATGCAGCGGAGTCTTCACAGTCTCCAGATTGGTCTATCAAAGTCTCAATTGGATATTTTGGATATTCACCGTAGCCTGCAGTCAAGTTATCCTCAGCGTATTTTAGATATTGTACAAAACTCATCATAAAATTTACAGTGGTCAATTCATCAAATCCTTTTTCTTCAGCGATTGCCATTAGCTTGTTCCCTATGTCTAAAACATCTTTTTCATCCACAGTCACAAAGTTGATGTAATCTCGATATTCTCTTACAGTGTGCGGCTGATTTGAATAGAATGCATATCTAACGGGGTCAAAATTGTGACTGATTTGATAATCAACCGTGTTGAACCTCCAATTATATGATTTAAGATAGCCAAAATAGTAACTTTCAATTTTCAAATGCAATTTTGCATCATTATCATCTTCAGCTAGATCACTACCTCCATCTAATGTTCCGTTTCTTCCTTGCTCCCATGAGTCCGTGCTTAGATTATAGGTTAGGTTCTCTCTATAACTATTATCAGAAGCACTAATGTCAAGTTCTTCTGGACTTCTGAATTTGTTGAACATTGCAACTACAGTAAATTCATGCTCAGTTCTATTGTCGGGAACGTTTAATTCAAAATCAGTGTTCAATTCATACCTTTCTTGCCATGGGATTATCCATGGATTGTTATCATCATCAAATTTGTGGAGTTTTTCAGTTCCCTGATATAGGTAGAAAACAAATGGTGCAAAGGCCTTGTTGTTCTGTTTATCGCTTAATTCTACCCATTCGAATGTAAATTTCAATGCGATGTCGTTTAGTGGATCAAAGTCTACAGAATCATTGTACCCATCATTGTCATCATCGTTATCCTCATTGTCTCCAATCCCATCGAGATCATTATCTGCGTACTCGTCCGGATTCAAAGGAAATAGGTCCACAGAATCCTCGTATCCATCACCATCATCATCTGAATCGCTGTTGTCACCAATCCCATCACCATCGAGATCATTCCATTCACTAGAATCACTAGGAAATGCATCCTTATCGTTTGACACCCCATCCATATCTCTGTCATAGAGATACTGATTAATTCCAGCACCTAGCAGGACACCTACAACCAAGACCACAACTAGTTTGTCCATTGAATTCATATTATAGTCCTAAGAGTTCTGGCAACTCACGCATGTGAGTAAAAGGTATCGCACCGACTTCCTCTAGCTCTTTAGCCGAACACATTCCAACAAGCCCATAAACAGTGATTTTCGCCCGGACTGCAGCAGTTACTCCTGATATACTATCCTCTATGACTACACAGTCATTCGGTTTTACTTTCATTTTATCTGCAGCATACAAGAATAAATCCGGAGCAGGTTTTGGAACTCCTACATCGGATGCAGTGTATATTTTTCCCTTAAAATAGTCAATTAATCCAGTTAACATAAGTGATCCATTGACGTGTTTTGGCTCTCCATTTGAAGCAACACATACAGGTATTGTAATAAGATCCAAAACATCTTTAATTCCATCCATAGGAATCAGATTTGTTTTGTATGCATCACTAACTTTTGTTATCAGTCTAGGTAACCAGTCGGCTGGTATCTCACTTCCAGACAATTCTTTCATCTTGTAGATAACAGCATCTAATGTTTTTCCACCGAATGTTTTCGTTGCTTCTTCCGCCGTCATCTCAATACCTAATTCACTGGCCATTTGGGCGATAACTGAGTTTGTCAGGTATTCACTATCTACCAGTGTTCCATCACAATCAAAAATTATGCATTTAGGAGTCATTAGTATGCCTTCACATCCTCACATTTCATAATTTCTCTAAGGAAAGATGTTGCATATGTACCTTTATTCAACCAAAAAGAGAAAACAGGATCATCATCGTCGTATTCTACCTTAATCTGGTTCAAACACTGCCTAAGTGGCCTACACATTCCAACTGAAGATAATTCAGATATTTCATCTATAGCAAAATCACTGAAATCGATATTCTCTTCATTCATTACTTCTCTCTCAATATCTCCCTGTATGCCTTTCGTGTATTCGCTTTTTGTACCGGGCAACATGCCAGCGACCCAAGCTTTCCCCTCTTTACACCTTTTTTCCAATTTGGTTTGATTTCTTTCTGTGACTTCAATAGTTTTTCTTTGATCGGGCCCACCATAATTGTCAGCAGGAATGATGTAGTCTCCGATTAGCGGTTTACCAATTTCCATACCTTGTCTTATCCTTTGGTCAAGAGCTCTATTGAATATAAGACTCTGATAACTGTGAACTAACATTTTCAAAAGGCCTTCTGGAAGTTCTCTTAAAGCACCAATGTAATCATCCTTGTTTCGGCACAAATGCCCAATTATCTGTCTCTCAAAAAGTAAATTATATGGAAATTTTTCTAGCGCATCTTCCATGTTTTTACATTCTTTTAGTTGCTTTCTTGCTTCAGATCCCAAAGCATCTCCTCCCTCAGTCGTTAGATAATCCCACACTGCACCCTGATAATCGCCTCGAACTATTTTCTCTCCAACAATGTGGGTTATTGGTCTTGCAGCACCAAAACGCTGAATTCCAAAATAATTCGGGAATCCGCCGTCAAGTTGTTCTAGAATTTCGTCTATCTTATTTTTATTTTTGTCAGAATCAGTAATTTTTATTCTGAATTTGTTACCAACTAAGTTTCCTAATCTGACAGGTTTAGTCGTGTTATGAATAAATTCTACGTTTATGTTGCTTATTTCCAGTTCCTCAATTTTTGTTTTGGGAGCCATTAAAGAGAAGTACTGAGTACTCACAGCTCGCTTGTCTTTGGTTCCAGCAAATCCGATAGCCTTCTGACTTATTTTCAATCTCTTTGATAGTTCCTTGACCAATACATGAGTGTCCCAATTTTTGGAAGTAATCTTGACTATTGAGTGCCTTCCTCCATCATTTTCCCTCGCCCAATTCCAATGAGGTTTTGTGCCTGTTTCGATAAACTCTACAACTTCGAAATCTTCAGCTACTTTTCGTAATTTTCCTCCAATCCCATCACTAGTTGAAAGATATTCTTCTCTACCCACTTCCGGTCTTGCCGGTTTAGACATCCCTAGGCTATCTTGTCGCTAATTACTTTTATGTCAGCGATAATCTTCTCTACAGCTTTTTTGATTGCTTTCTTGGGTGTGCCCTTCTTAGTCCTTACGTAGAATCTGGGATGATCCAAAACAATATGCCCCATATAGTATGAAGCATAATCAACATTCGAGTCAGCTAACGTGTGATTCATCAATGGACCTAACAGTGTCTCATTAGCTCCGCGAATCTCAATTTCCAATTCGTTCTTCGACTGATTGACTACGCTAACTTCCATGGGGTTGCGCGGACTCAAAGGGACATTATAAAGATTGGGCGAGCTTCACAGAATGTATTCTAACGTCTTCAGGAGCATCTGTTTTTACTCCCAATGGTGAAAAAACACTAGAACTTGCGAAGAATCCTGATTTCCTTATACATTCTACAATCTTTGTTCTTTGAGGAGTTTGTCCTATCTCAGCAACTTTAGCAAGATCATTGATGTCATACAGACCCGGAGGTCCATCAGCTTCTTCTCTAAGAGTATCTAACATTCTTTTCAATATTCCGTCTTCAAAATTAGGTACCAGCTTTGCATCGATAATCTTTCCCACCCATAGGGGACCGGCTGATTCTTCCTCTTCATCTTGAACCACTCTCATATCATTCGTTAGCCAACCTAGATTTTCTTCCTCATTCTTGCCAATCTTGACAAATACTCGCAGATGGTGTCCTTCGGAATAACACAATATTGGTTCAATACCTCTTCCCATTTCTGAAGCTAACTTGCATATTTTTGCTAGTAATATTCTAATTCCAACTTCTTTTGCAGCAACTTTCTTCATTGAAACAGCCCCGTATCTTTTCTTACAAACTGACGGTTTTGCTCCACAAAGTACTGCAGTATCCGTCGCAGCAATACCGAGTATTCCACTTTCTTTTACGCCCTTTAATGCAGCATTGAGATATGGAGCAGGCGTCCCAAATGGATCTATGTCAATCCAATCATATTTTTCTTCTTCTAAAAGTTCTTCAACGTTTCTATGGTGGACCTTACTATTCATTCCATTCATTTTCACATTACTAATTATAGTGTCGACAGCTAGTTTGGAATTGTCACAGAATTCAATGTTTATTCCTGCTTCAAGAGCTAATCTGATTCCCCTAACTCCTGAAGCCGATAGCCCATCAAGCATGATTCCATGAAAGTCAAATTGTTGAGCAAATGCAACATGTAAATCTCTACTCAACTTCATTGCCGGATTGTAGAATACTCCTTTGGCCTTTCCTGGACCTTTGTCCTTTCCGGAAAGGTTTGCTTTGAAAATCGCTTTACCTTCTTGAAATTCTTTCACACCATTCCGGTTTTAAGGATATTAACTGCCTTTGATGGTAATATTGCTGAATTGATAGGGGTGACTTCTAGTGTCCTCAAATCATCTCTCTTACGTATAGATTGTAGAAGTGGGTTTCTGGATCTCTTGTGCATGGTTATCAACATTGGTTTTCCGCACTTTAGAGCTTCCTTCAATATGGCACTAAATTCTTTTGATTCCGAAACCAGTTTACCTACTTCGTCAACTAATATGAGATCTGCTTCTTCTATTGCTCTTGCCACAGAATCTGTTGCTATCCTGTTGACTGCATCAAGTCTTATTCCCAATGGTGTTGATTCTGGCGTCCTTCCTGGAACTTTGGGTTTTACATCCCATCTGACCGATGCGGACAATTCTTCCTCGCCCGTGCCGTAATCCTTTAGATTGTACCCTATTATCTCTCCCTCCTCCTCAATAGGATGGGTGGTGAATCCACCGATAAGGAATTTATCCTCAATCATCTTGGCTATTCTTAGAACCGTTCTTGTTTTACCAGTACCAGGTTGACCAGAAATAGCAACTTTAACGGGAATCATGCTGGGCCTCTCTTAATTGGTGTGCATGTATAAAATATATGTCCCAGTGCCCAACTTAGTTCCTTAGCCTTTCAGGACATCCCTTTCTTCTGGAACAGCTATTACATTTTCCAGCTCTTTTGTGGTTGCGATGAGCTTCCATTTTTCCATCAAGAATGTCATTCATCTCTTCTATTTTTTCTACAACTAAGTTTTTCAGTTTTGTCTCCCATTCAACATTGTGTGGTTCGTTCTCAAACCCATATCTTATCTGCCCATGGCTGGGACTTTTCTGGAAAGTTTCCTCGCTTAGTAAACAATATGCTCCAATCTGGAGTACGTGACTGAAAAAAGGTGCTTTTGGTCTCCTTCCAGTCTTCACTTCCACAGGTATGTGTAAATCATTCTCTTTTATCATATAATCAGGTCTTCCAGCAAGGTTGTATTTTCGGGACTTTAAAATTGGAGTATCTTCAGTAAGCCCATCCGGGGTTTCAATTTTCTCTTCACCTAGTTTGTAATCATCCCGTAGTTGGTCAATCTTTTCAGTTGAGATCAGCAATCTATAAAGGAAAAAAGAAGCCACTAACATCCATCCAATGCCAATAATCAATAATATTACTCCCAAATTCTGATCTAAAGCATCTGTAGAGACCCATAGTATGACCATAGCAGCTGTTACTACAGTCATAATCAATCCGACAATGGTCATTAAAGTAGTTGAAGTTTCCCTTGATTTTTCTTCTTCCTTAAGTAAGTCTCTGAGTGAATTACCTATCTCTTTGTGCTTTTCGACTCCAGTATTAACCTCATCACCCTCTGCTTCAATACCTTTCAAATCTAAATACCAAGATAGTGGGCAATATCCGTAGCGCTCCATCTCTGAAGCTGAAATAACTTGCTTGGGCATGGGTTGAGTCCGGGGTTAAGTCCGAATTACAACATTTTGCCGGTAAGTAATAAAGTTGTTCTTTCAGAAACTAACATATTGATCGTGCCAAGCTAGGTTTCCATAATCAGCAATTTCATAGTTGTAAGCTAGCGTAAGTTTCTCCCCATCAACAATGAAATCTATACCTACTAACAGTTCATACGAATCAGAATGAGGTCCATCAAATAACAAAGGAGGCAGCTTTACGGATTGTTTGGCATTGAGTATGCCAGGATAATGCGTTTCTGTCTCCAACATTTCTGTACCGTTCCAAACAGACATCTTTACCTTAAGGTCTGTAACCTGTTTTGTACCTGTGTTACTTAGTTTTGATTGTACAAACAATGCTGAATAAGAACTGTGGTAAACCGTCTCTACTTCAATCTCAGTTCTGGGTATAACATAAGAATAACAAACGAATATCATTAGTAAGGCTAGAATGGCCACTCCAAATTTCACTATGATTCTTCTCTGTTGAGGTCCTATCATCACGTTATCGTAGCCTCCAAAGATGCAATGAAACTTGTACCAGGTTCGGGTAGGATGTAGTGTTTTTCGTTTTCACCTAATTCCGTATCCATTCCGTTCTTCTGAACTCCTAACCAAGTAGGTAGAATGTGGTGACCCCCGACGCTCTTCACTCTTAAATCCATAAGGACTGCTGAGGTGGTCAATTCAACAGGCCCTAGTTTGAGTTGTCCTCCAATAGAGAATGAAAGTTCACCTCCTTGGGCATTTTCTAACTCAAAAACAGGATATAATCCGAACAGTTGACTAGGTCTAATCTCGACATGTCTGACATCATTTGCGTAAATGACCATATAATCAAGATAGAATTCTGGTGTTGCTGGAGAATTTGTTGCTTGAAGATAAGCTCTTTCAATCCCTTGAGGCGAATCAATAACGTAATTGATTCCTTCTAATCTCATCGTAGTATTGTCTCCCACATTGGTAACATCCATAAAAGTCCCGGAATGACCACCAGTGTATCCCTCATCAACTTTCAATAAAACATCTATTTCTGGTGAACTTGTTGTAACAAATACATCCGGAAATCCTTGGAATACAAATGCCTTATCCATATCAAATTCGTAGTTTGGATTTATCCCCATATGGAATGATTCAGGCACATCATGTACAATCGCTTGTGCAGATTTCCAAGAACCATAATCTCTATTTGCGGTCTTGACCCAAATGTATTCCATTGGACCATCAGCTTCGTAAATTATGTCTATCTCTTTTCCAACAATTATGTCAGATCTGAGGTCTTTTGGAACTTCTGAGAAATAAACTTCATTGATAGCTGGTCGAGTTTGGTTGTGTGTCTTAAGGTAGGATCTTCCCATTCCTCCTGTCTGGTGAATATCAAAGATAGCATCCAATTCTCGTGTTTCGCTTTTGCCAGTCTGGAAATAAGCATCAATATTGTTATTTTTCCCGACTTCATCTAGGAATAGCTCTATCCCCGTTTCATTCCTACCTCTGTCCAGATCAAGATAAATCCAAGGAGTTTCAGGTGACCAGTCACCCAATTCCAGGTCAATTTTATCAGGTTCACCAAATTCGGTTTTGAGTTTGGCTGAAGTCACGGTTCCTTCAAGATATAATCTAAGAGCATCCCCAGCATCAGTTTGTTTAAGGACAATACCATGAGTCCATTCGGTAACAATGCCCGAAGTATTTCCCGAGTCTATTGCAAGAATTACTTTAGAAGGTGCACTTGAAGAAGCAAAATCAACATCGATATCATCTCCTAGACTGACATCCAGATTTATTTTTTCAGGAACATCTGGAACTGCAAGTTCTAGTTTATTTCCAGTGGTGCTTTCATCGATAAGAGCATAAACAGAACCCAAACCCTTGTTTGATTCAACAGTTATATTTCCAATTAGAGGATCATCCTCATTATCCTTATCATCGAGGAATATAGATGCATTCATGTCAAAGTTTTCTGGCAATTCATCGATTCTCAGTAGCACACTTTTGTTAGCAAAATTGTTTACATCTATGAGTAACCTTTGCATAGGTGGTGAGTCGTTATTGAAATCATCTAGAAGAACATCAACTCTTGCCCCCTCGTCTATGGGATCCCAAACTCTAACACCTACCTCAGGAGAAACACCTCTAAGGTATGCCTTCATACTCATACCTCCATCATCTGACATATCGAGTGAAATGCCTTCAATCCATTCACTTTCCAATTCTTCATAATCTCCCAATTCAATTTCAAGTACTATTTCATCAAGTGCTGCATTCGCACTTATATTGAACTCAAGTAATTCTTCGTTAATATCCATTTCGATAGCCATGTCACTCGGGAGTCTAGGTATCATAGCCTCGATTCTATAGGGGTCTTCATCTTCCAATTGTTCTACGACTAGGTAAATTGGTCCAACTGGTTGGTCAGTAGTCAAATTCATACTCCCTTTCAAAGTTAAATTGTCAACAGTTGCATTCAATACTAGGTCAGCATTTATTTCGAGATCCAGCCCGACAGGGATATCTTCGATAAATATGGTAACCTTAGGCCCAATTATTCCGTCTTCTCTGAATATTACATAATCCGCAGTGTCTCTGTAATTGAAGTCTTCCAATTTCATGTTAAGATCTATTTTGTCTCCTCTGGAAGTGTAATTCACGTCAACTGATTGAGGAAGTCCTCGTAGAAGCATTCTAGCCCCTAGGACAGTACCTCCCTCAACGTCCTTTTGGCTGGACCAAAGTCCCTCTATCCATCGCGGTTCTTCATCGAGTAGTGTTATGTTTCCTTTGTCCACCCATGCAGTAACTGACACTTCTTCCTCCATGTTGTAAAGGAATCTAGCAACAGTCTCGAAAGATTCAACATTAGTTATGAGGTTCACAGATAACCCAGCAACAGTGTTGACCAGAGCAGTGCCAATATCTGATAGCGCTTCAATAAACCTAGCAACATCTTGGAGATCATTAACATCTCTTACATTGGCATTCATTATTCCATCTGTGTCAAGTATAGGTACTGTTACTACTATTTCAGCAGGTAAGGAATCAATCAAAACATAAGCATCAAGTCCAAGATAATCCTCTTCATATTCGGTATCGTCCACGGCTCCAACTTTGAATTGAACTGGTTTCATGTGATTGATTTTGAAATCAGCCAATTCTCCACTCCCGTCGTCATCTAACCTTAGAGATTGCAACCATACTAGACTTCCCGCTAGACTTGCAGTTTCTTCAGATAATCCTTTTTCATTTTGATAAAGCATTACTGAGCTTCCCTCGAAGTCAGCATGGTCCCATATCCAAACTGTGGCAATTTCATTTTCAGTAACATTAGTGATTGCAAAAGTGAAGTTGAACCAACTATCCGTAATAAGTCTGAGATTTCCATCAGAACTTGTGATTTCAGCAGAGCCTGGCAAATGTTCTAGGTTTACACGGGAATAAATTCCACTTGCGAAGCTGGTGAATGTGATATTCTCTATGATAACATTTGCATCATCTCCTCCAGCATAAACTAGATTTCCATTATCCACATTTAGTGTAGTGTTGGTTGGAACATTACTGAGAGTAATATTTGCCCAATGAGAAGTCTGACCATCACTATCTATTCCCTCAAAGTATACGCGAAATGGCTTATCCCGTTCAGGCCCCATTGATAGTGAAATATTAGTGACACCATTTCGAGAGTAGAAGTCAATGTCTCCAATGTCCGTTATTCTAGCACTGAAGCTGTAATCTTGATTCTTGGAAGATATTGATGCCCTAGAGTTGGGAGCATTAGAATCAAGATACGCAGATTCATTATATATTGCAAAGTAGTCATCTCCGCTTCCATCCTGCATTTCTAGGTATCTATCGCTTGTTAGATAGACAAATAAGTGATCAATATAGGTGAGTTCGTTTTCTCTGTTTCGAATTCTGGCGTAAACTTCTCCGTCGCCCTCCCCAATGGTGGATTGTAAGACTGCTTTTGGTATAGACCTAAGTAAATCTCCAACATAAACTATTCGCCCAGCTAAACCTAGCAGAATGTCACTTATGAGTCCGCCAACTAGGTTCGCATCTAATCCTTCATCATCATTGTTGATAGGTATATTGGAGCCTCCAGTTTCGTCTAACTGGAGATTACCTTCTAGAACTAGATTTTCGGGTAGGTTATTTATTTCCAGACCTGTGAATAGTTGATAATCGTGATCAGACCACGTTGCTCCCCTTCCATCCTCTGAGTAATATTCATAATCTCCATAAACGATTGATTCAATTGGCTCTGTTGCGTGGAATTCTACTACCGTCCAGTTTCTATCTGCCGTCGTTTCATTTCTCACTTCCAACCAAAACGCCGCATTTGGCATATTTAGTTCATTCAGACATACTATGTCTCCGCCTTCTCCTATACTGCAAACAGGGACACCAGTTATGTCAGCTACAATATGCGAAAGGAACGTATCTTCTCCTTCATCAGGTTTTAGGTTGTATTCGTAGTATTGGAATCCAAGGTTGAATTTTTTGTTTGTTTCGCTTAGTGAAGTTGTTTCCGCAGGATGTGCAAAGACTTCGATTGCATCTCTTTCAACGTTGTTCTGTATAGTCTCAGATACAATCCTTACGCTTACTTTCTTAGGAACTTTTCCACGAGGATTTTCTAAATCAACTTTAATGAAAGTGATTTCCTCTAGCGCATCACCAGGATTAGATGTTGTTCCGCTACTCCAGTTGTATTTTAGATAACCAATAGCCACTTCCATGCTGTCTATCCCATTGTTAGTTGGGTCATTTGTTTTGTTGTTTGTCTCGATGGTTATTTCATAAGGTGCATTCACGTAATCAACATCCCCAGGATTTAATCCAATACCTCCACTACCATCAGGACCGATCGTGAAGATAAATTCTTCTATAACTACGGTCAGATTGTAGGTATCAGGGATTTCATTTGCCGGAAACTGTGTATTTACTCCCCAGACATACGTTTGATCACCCGCATCTTCACTTTCGGCATCTTGGTCATACGTGATTCCTCTAACAATTGCAACATCAAGAGTCTGATTTAGTTCCTGAATCTCTTCAAATTCAAATGCTATTCCTACATTTGCTTCAATACCAACATCACCATCTAGTGGATTGATATCAGTATCATCATTTAACAAATCATTGACGACGGGAACTAGCCTAGCTCTAATTTCATTCGCTCCGTCCTCATCTATATCTATAGGTATCCATGCAGCATCACTTTCATCTAGTCCACTCAATAAAGTTTCGATAAGAGCGAAAATAAATCCTTCTAGGCCCAGTGCTTCAAACCAAACAGAGATTAAATTGGCCGATGCACCCCATAGAGTTGTTATGAGAGTAGCCTCTTCAACGCCCTCCTCACAAGTTGCATTTATTGGAGCCCCATCTACACATCCACCGACATCAATTATTCCATTACCATTTGCATCGTATGACCAGTATATCAGGTAGGTTTCAGTAAAGATAGATGCTACAGTTCCCAAGAAAGAATCTTGATAGAAGTTAGTCTCACTTAACATAGTGTTCATTATGTCAGCTCTGACAGGTTCAGGATCATTTACAGTAACAGGTTCTAATCCCCTTTTCGAGTAATCATATGTTGTGGTCTTATAATCGACACTTGCATTAACATCTTCACTTTCATCTTTGGAATTAAGGAGAATCTCTCTATTTTCTAACATAGAAAGGTCCAATGCCCCGCCTTCATGGATGGACCTGAGGAAGTTTAAATCCTCGAATACAGTTTCGTTCACTTCATCGTTCCTTTGGTTCACGCTTTGAAAAAAGTCATCCAATTCCTGAGCAGTTCCATAATCTACTTTTATTGTTGGAGAATCGGAGGCAGTTGGAACAAGAACCACTTGAAGAATAAGAATCGCAACCACTGCAGAGGTCACTACCCTTTTTCGGTTCAGCAATTTGAAAGCTGATTTCCCCATTATTAACATTGAGAAACTAACTCTATAAATAAGGTATCAGTTGGAGATAATAGATTGATTTTATATAGAGAATCAATCTCGATGTGAATATGAGTGAGGAGTCTTTGCAAGAGACCATCGCCGAGGAAGCTAGTTTCAAAGGGGAAACTGATGAGAGCGAACTCGAAGCATTGGTATCAAAGTTAAAGACCAACATTCTAATTATAGGAAGTGGGGGAGCTGGTAACAATACGTTATCTAGACTTTACAAAGAAGGTCTGACTACAATTGAATTACTGGCAGTTAATACAGATGCTCAACATCTTCTTAACACACCTATACCACACAGGTTGCTAATCGGAAAGGTTCTTACCAAAGGGCTTGGAGCAGGTTCCGAACCAAATATCGGCGAGGGCGCTGCAGAAGAAGCACGAATTGAACTGTTAGAGGCATGCCATGAAGCGGACATTGTATTTCTTACAGGTGGACTTGGCGGAGGAACTGGCACAGGGTCGCTGCCAGTTATTGGACAATTAGCTAAAGAACGAGGCGCTCTAACAATCGCTATTGTCACATTACCATTTGCCAATGAAGGGGCCAAACGATCAAATAATGCTAGAATAGGTCTTGAAAAACTACGCAAAGCAGCAGACACAGTTATCGTTATTCCAAATGATAAGTTGTTACAGGATGATATCTCAGGATTACCACTAAATCAAGCATTTAGAAAAGCGGATGATATCTTGGCTAATGCAATACGATGCATGACAGAGATAACTTCGCATGGTGGTTTAGTAAACATTGATTTTGCAGATATGCGTTCCATAATGGAAGGTGGAGGCGTCGCTATGATAGGAATGGGTGAAGGTCAAGGTCAACACCGTGCATCTGATGCAGTCACTGCAGCTTTGACTTCCCCACTTTTGGAATTAGATATAAGTGAATCTAAAGGTGCACTGATTAATGTCTCAGGAGGTGATGATATGACCCTTCAGGAAGCCCATGAGGTGGTGAAAGAAGTACATAGTAAGATTAATAAAGATGCTCGAATCATTTGGGGAGCTTCGATAG
>TARA_B100000686_G_scaffold103363_2_pt1 | contig 14393 bp, 18 predicted proteins | sample TARA_B100000686 | Tara Oceans TARA_B100000686 (sample SAMEA2622733) | marine metagenome | biome: marine biome (ENVO:00000447); feature: marine epipelagic mixed layer (ENVO:xxxxxxxxx); material: "saline water (ENVO:00002010), including plankton (ENVO:xxxxxxxx)" | depth 150 m
GAGAAATTGGTAGGGCCTCTGCAATGAAAATGTGCTACGCTTCGCTCACGAAAGGCACTAGAGCACTCCACGCTGCCGTAATAACCTTAGCTGAAAAGCATCGCTTGACCAAAGAACTCAAAAATGAATTCCTTTTTAGCCAAAAAAACATTTACAAGATGATGAAAAAAACACAACCAAGACTCCCTTCAGTTTCAGGAAGATGGATAGGAGAAATGGAGGAAATTGCTGACACTTTCAAAGAAATGGGAATTAGCCCTTTCTTTCATCTTGGCGCAGCTTCTATTTATTCAATGATGAAAAAATCTCCGCTTTCCAAAGAAAAATCTAACGATTTTAATGCAAAAAGGAGCTTGGAAAAATTAGCTAAAATTTACGCAAATACTATCAACTAAAAAATTGGTGAAAAAAATTTATGAAAAATGAAAAAATTAGCAAGATTTTTCTTATATTTTTACAGCTTGGCCTAACTTCCTTTGGGGGACCAATTGCTCACCTTGGGTATTTTCGTGAGATCTTTGTCGAGCGCAGGAAATGGATAAGCGAAAAATCTTTTGGTGAATTGATAGCGTTATGTCAATTTTTGCCCGGTCCCGCTTCAAGTCAGGTAGGTATTGCATTAGGGCTTACTAGAGGGGGCATTCTTGGCTCTCTAGCTGCTTGGCTAGGGTTTACATTGCCCTCGGCAATAGTGATGATCTTTTTTGCTTACGGAGTTATAAATTTTAGCCAAGATATATCTTCCGGAGTATTGCATGGATTAAAAATTGTAGCGGTTGCAGTAGTTGCGCAGGCAATTTGGGGCATGTCAAAAGTTCTATGTCCTGACAATCTCAGAATAACTATCGCCATTACTTCTGCATCTCTAATTTTAATTTTTGAAACTACTGTTATGCAATTTGGTGTAATTGTTCTAGGGGCTATCTTGGGAGGTTTTTTCTTAAAGGCAGAAAAAAAATCAGCAAAATCTTCGCTTGGAATACAAATTTCAAAAGGGTTTTCTGTTTTATGTTTGTCTTTATTTTTTCTTTTTCTCTTGGGACTTCCTTTTTTAAGTAAAATCTACACTTCTCCAAATTTATCGATATTTGACAGTTTTTATCGTTCAGGTTCTTTAGTTTTTGGCGGAGGCCACGTTGTTTTGCCTCTACTAAAAACTGAGGTAGTCCAAACTGGATTAGTTTCAAAAGAAGCATTTATGACCGGATATGGTGCTGCACAAGCTTTACCAGGTCCTTTGTTTACATTTTCTGCATTTTTGGGAACTGTCATGAAATCCAGTCCTAACGGATGGATAGGAGCTACGATTTGCCTAATTGCAATTTTTCTCCCATCTTTTTTTCTGATTTTAGGAGTGCTTCCTTTCTGGGATTCTTTGGGCAAATTACAATCTATTTCGAAGGGACTTCTTGGAATAAATGCTTCAGTCGTAGGTCTTCTTATCGCCGCTTTCTATAACCCTCTTTGGACTAGCGGAATACTTTCTGTAAACGATTTTATTCTTGCTATGTTAACATTTCTATTGCTTGTATTTTGGAGAGTTCCTCCGTTTTTAGTTGTTTGTTTTTCAGCATTAGGTGGATGGTTAATTCAAGTTATCATTTTATAGATCTAGATTATTGTTTTATTTTTGGATTAGGAAAAATCTCTATATTTGGAAGAACTTTTTCTATATTTTCTCTCTTCCCAAAAAACACAGGGCCTTCTATTTTCTTTCCATCAGCCATCGAAATAAGATCTATTGGATTTCCGTTGGGGAGAAAACCACCTCCGCCTACTTCTTCAAGGATTGCTAATGGGGCCAAAATATCCCATATCTGCGGCCTGTCAACCAAAGCAGCAATAGCACATCCAGCCGCAGTATACGCTATATGAGTACTTGCGCTTCCATATGCGGCAGATTTTCCGATGAAGTTAAAATTAAAGAATTTTTTCTGCGAGGAAGGAACAAAAATCATCGTTTGTTTTTCAATCTGCATTTCTTTTAAAAACGGTAATTTCTTGCTATTTCTTGTTGCTCCTTTTCCCTTCTCCCCTATAAAAATTTCTTTTGTTTTCGGCATATAAAAACCGCCTGCCAAAGGAGTCTTCTCACACATTAACCCCACGCAAATTCCCCAGGTAGGCAGCCCTTTAGTATAGGGATTAGTTCCATCAATTGGATCTATAGCCCAAATTCGTTTTTGGCTTTCTGTAAGCATATTTTCAAAACCAAACTCCTCACCAATACACAAATCTTTTTCGAATTTTTTTAAGATTCTTTCTTTTAAAAACAATTCAATCTCATAGTCCACTTCACTTACCAAGCTTTGATCTTTTTTTTGACTTACAGACAAAGTCTCTTGTTTCGCAATAGCAATATCGCCCGCTTCTTCTAAGAGTTTTTTGATAAACTCTCTCAATTTCATCTCCAGTAAGTGAATAAAAAAATAAGAAACACAAATTTCTTATTTTGGTTTTTTTTATAACATTTTTGTGTTATTCAGCCTTGTTACTATTTATTTCCTATGACTATCTAACATTTTATCTCTTTCTGGGAATCACTCCAACATGAAATTAGTTTTCTATGCCAATCCAACTTTTTAAAAAAAATATTGATTACACTGATGGCCCAATAGGCCGCAATGTCTATTTAATATCTATGCCAATTTTTTTTGAACTAGTTGCTTGGAATATTGACAGTATTTTGGAGGTGTACTGGATTGGCAGATTAGGTCCTAGCGCACTTGCTGCTATGACTATTGCCTTTATAACTTTGATTTGTGCGCGCGCAGGCGGAATGGGAATTCGAGTTCCCGCGCAAGCTTTAGTAGCTCAACATATCGGCTCTGGAGACAAAGAAAAAGCTGCTCTCGTAGCAGGGCAAACTTTTCTTTTGCAAATTTTTTATTTTGTTCCGGTTTCCATTTTAGGGATAATAATCGCACCTTATCTTGTCGGATTTTTTTCTTCCGAAGATCCTCTTAGATCTTTAGCAATTACTTGTCTTCGATCCGGTTTAATTATGGTTATTTTTATAGATGGGATTTTTACTATCGGAAATCTTTTAAGGGGAGCAGGGGACGTCACTCTTTCTTTAAAAGGCATGATTGTAAGTTCCTGTATAGTTTTTTGGGCAATGCCTCTCCTTATTTATGGATATGGATATATTCCATCTCTAAAAATAGCGGGAGTATTTATAGGACTTGGCGCAGGAAGATTGGTTGGTTGTATGGTAATGACCTATTTTTTGTTTTCGGGACGTTCAAAAATTCCACTTAAACTCTGCCATCTAAAACCTGACAAAAAAATACTAGCACAAATCATTTCCTTGGGTTGGCCAGCAATGGGTCAAATGTTATTTGAAAGAAGTGCTAATGTAGTTTTGGTATCAATGTTAGCGCCATTTGGGGCTATTGGTTTAGCTTCATGGTCAATTGGAAGTAGGGTTAATAATATGGGAAGAATGCCAGGATTCGTTTTACAGTCCTCTTCCAGAACATTAGTAGGGCAAAATATTGGCGCAGACAAAATAGAGAGGGCGGCTCTCTCGGCAAAATTCGTTCTGTCTCTTTTGTTTTTTATAATGATTTTTGTAACAGCGGGCTTCTTTTTCTGGGCTAAAGAAATTGTTGTTTTTTTTGGCATGGAAAATGAAGGATCAAAAACTGCTGAAATTTGTTTTCAAATACTAAGCTTAGGGGTCGGCTTTGAGGCAGCAAGAAGAGTTGTAGCAGGAATTTTTGAGGGGGCAGCAGATACCAAACCTCCAATGATAATAGAAGCGGTTATTCGATGGGGAATTCTTCTTCCTGTGGCTTATTTGCTTTCTTATACTTTTGATTTAAAAGAATTTGGTATTTGGTGGGCTGTTGCAGGAAGTCAAGTTTTGGGCGGAGTAGCGTTATTTTCCTGGTACATACTTTCATGGCCAAGAAAACAAAAAGCTATTTAGTTAATTAAAAAAATTAATATCTGTTGGTCACATAAAATTGAAAAATGACAGAAAAATCAATTCATACAATTTCACAAAAGGTCGAGTTTCTCGAGGAATTGTTAGGATTGCAATTCCTTCTTGTTTAGAAAATGTTTGTTGGAATCTAGACGCTCTGGTAGAGGTTTATTGGATAGGAAGACTAGGAGGTCCAGAATATTTAGCCGCTGTTTCCCTTGCGTTCATGATAATTTTTTTTCTTCGAGCTATAGGTTTTGGATTCCGAACAGCAGGAAGTGCATTAGTTTCTCAAAAAATCGGCTCTGGAGATACTTTAGGCGCTAAATTTGCTGCCGCACAAACGATATTATTGGCTTTTATTTATTATCTTAGCATCTCAGTTTTTGGATTTATATTTTCTCCATTTCTTATGTCCTTATTAACAGAAGATCAAAAAGTTTTGTCTTTAGGTATTGATTACTTACAAACTAGTTTTTTATTTTTTGCATTTGTGGATGGCATTTTTACTATAGGCCATCAATTTCGTGCGTCAGGAGAACCCCGCTTCTCGCTATACGGACAACTTTGTTCGCCAATAATATCTTTTTTTAGTGTTCCATTTTTTATCCATGGATTTTTTGGTTTTCACGGATTTGGACTATCCGGTGGAGCAATAGGAGTCGGAATGGGAAGATTTATAGGTGTGTGCTTGATGTTTCTTATCATTTTCACCGGAAGATCAAAGATCTCTTTTGGAGCGAAAGAAATGCTTCCAAACTCAAAGCTTATTTGGCAAATCATTAAGATAGGGTGGCCTGCTGCAACACAAAATTTATTAGAACGGGGCTCAAGTTTAATTCTCCTAAAAATTTTGTCAATTTTTGGCCCTGTTTATCTTGCTGCCTGGACAGTTGGAAATCGTATTTCATTGTTGGCAAGAAATCCGAGTTTTGGGATTCAATCTGCACTTAGAACAATGGTAGGACAAAACATAGGAGCTAGAGAATTCAATCGTGCAACAAATAGTGTAAAGTTTTCATTCTTGGTTTTAATTGTACTTATGGGTTCTATTGCAATTTTACTTTTTCTTTTTGCAGAGAACTTATCTGAATTTTTTGGACTAAAGGACGAACTGTCAATAAAAGTCTCTGTCTTGTGTTTAAGAATTTTATCTGTAGGATTGTTTTTCGAAGCGATTTTCAGAATGATACTAGGAGCCTTTCATGGAGCAGCCAATACAAAACCTCCAATGATAGTTGAATTTTTTACAAGATGGTTCGTTCAAATTCCTGTAGCATATGTAATTTCTATAATTTTAGATTTTGGTGGTTCAGGAGTTTGGATCGCTATGTCAGGAGGACAAATTCTTTCATGTGTGCTTTTATTGTTATGGTATTATTTTTGGATTAAGAAAGAAGGAATTGGAAGTTATTCAGTATTAAAAAACAAGGGAATTTGATGAGAGATTTTCCAGAAACACAATCTACTATTTATGGCCCTGTGGACTCATGGAGATTTGGGTTTTCTCTGGGAGTTGATCTTATTTTAAGAACAAGCGTCTGCTCTTTCAATTGCGTTTACTGTCAACTTGGCTCGATACAAGAAGTAACTAGCGAAAGACAGTTATTTGTTGAAACTGAAAGGGTTATGTCCGATTTACTAAAATCCGACTGGCAAAAATCAGATATTATTACTTTTAGCGGGAGCGGAGAGCCCACCTTGGCTACAAATCTGGGAGAAACTTTAAAAAAAATTAAAGAGTACACTAAGATTGAAACTCATGTTTTAACAAATGGCACTTTGCTTGAGGATAAAGCTGTCCGTTCTGAACTTTGTAATGCAGATAGGGTATCTGTAAAGCTAGATGCCGTAGATGAAAAAATGTTTGCTACTGTAAATAGACCTTTTGATGGGATTACCCTCAAGTCGATTTTAAATGGAACAAAGATGTTTCGAAAAGAATTCCCTGGATTTTTCGATACGCAAATCATGTTTCTGCCCGCAAACAGAAAAATGACAACTCAACTTTGTGACTTAATAAACGAGATCAAGCCGGATGAAGTTCAGCTAAATACTCCTAAAAGAGCTTATCCTTCTTCTTGGTTTATAGAATCAAGGGGACGATATGACTACAAAAAATCAAAAGTAAGGCTCCACGATCTTAAGGTGATCGAAAGAGAAGAAGCAGTTGAAATAGAAAACGAGATAAGAAAAAAAACCGGTCTTGTAGTTAGTAGTGTTTATGGAGAATCTTGAGAAATTTTTATTTATTATTTGAGGAAAAAATGATTCGAGGATTGATTTGGTTGGCAGGAACATTAATCCTAGCTTTTTTGTGTTTTTGGTTTTTAAGTAGTGTTTGCGGAAACAGTAAAATTTTTCCATCCATTTATGTATATTTTTGCGGTAGTTAAAATTCTTAAAAAAATGAGTTTATTTCAAAAAGAGAAAAAAATACTAATTGTTTGCTCCGATCTTATTTTTTCAGGGCAAATTCGTTCTTTTTTTAAATTAAAAGATGAAAGAATAGAATTTCTAGAAAATCGAAATGAATTTCAAAATGCTCTAACTAAATTTCATGTTATTCTAATTCTTTTCGATTTACATCATCCCTCTTTGGGCAACAGAGAAGCCTTTTCTCTAATAAAAGAAGTTAGAGAAAATCCTGAAAATAGTTCTGCTTTAGCTGTTTCTTGGGGAGCACATACAGAAAATACACTCCTAAAATCGGCCTTAAAATACGGTTTTGATAAAGCTATGCCTAGATCGTCTTTTGTAAGGGAACTTCCAAAAATTATAAACAAAACACTACTTGAATTTTATTAATCGAATATGAATAAATTAAAAGAAAAGATAAACCCATATGAGTACAAAGGCTCTTTAATATGGTGGATTGAAATTATTTCATCACAGCAAAATTATTTACAAGCAATAATTTTGGGATATGATGGTCTGGCATATTATCAAGGGATAAATAAAAATTATCGTACTTCTAGAGACGGAACAATTTATTCGCTAGGTCGCTTAACTTCAATGCCACAAAATAAAAATCAATGCAGCAATCTTCTTTTAAGTCTAGGAAAAGAGATGCCCCTAAATATATTACCTAACTCACCAAGTATTTCTTATGATTTTCAGCCATAAAAAAGTTTTAAAAAACAAAGGATTTTTAATATTGAAAAATGCGATTTTATTTCTGGCTTTAATTTTTTTTTCTGTTACAAGTGTTGATGCAAAAAGACTCAAATTCGCAACAACAACTTCTATTGCGAATAGTGGAATTCTATCTCCATTGTTATCTGCTTACAAAAAAACACAAGAAATTACTGTTCATCCAATTATTACGGGAACAGGAAAAGCCCTTCAGTTAGGAAAACATGGGGATGTCGACCTGGTGCTTACACATGCTCCAAAATTAGAAAACTTATTTGTCAGAAAAAAACATGGGATCAATAAAAAGAAAATTATGTTTAATTACTTTTTAGTCGCTGGTCCATCTTCTAAGAAACTGCAAAGTAAAAGCGAAAAAGTCGTAGACATTTTAAAACAAATAGCCACAAAAAAGTATAACTGGATAAGCAGAGGAGATAATTCAGGAACCCATGTCAAAGAAATGGAATTATGGAAAAATGCTAAACTTAATCCACTTGGAGAATGGTATTTATCTTCAGGCCTAGGGATGGGCAGATCTTTAATAATAGCAGAAGAAAAAAATGCTTTTATACTATCAGATAGAGGAACATATCTTTCTTTTTTACATCGGGAAAAAATCAATCTCAAGATTATTTTTGGGCGAAATGACAAAAATTTATTAAACATATATTCCGTAATCCAAGTAAATCCTATTAAACATAAAAAAATCTTATATAATGAAGCGAAAAGATTTTCTGATTTTTTGCTTTCTAATACCGCGCAGTGCATAATCGAAAATTTTAAAATTAAACAAATACCTCTTTTTTATCCAGCAAGTTCGTGTACGAATAACCAACCTCAAAGGAAGTAATGATGGGATTTTTAATAGAAGGTTTTTTTAGTGCAATTAATCTAATTTTTAATCTTGATAATATGGTTCTTAGTGCTGCCTACACGACGATTCAGGTTGGTTTTATTTCAACTATTTTCGCAACCCTGATAGGTCTTCCTATAGGCTTTTCTCTTGCAACTTTTTCATTTAGAGGAAAGAAAATTTTAATCCTCCTAATACAAACACTTCTAGGGCTGCCAACTGTTGTTATAGGACTGATTGTATACGGATTCCTTTCTAAAAAAGGTCCCTTAGGAGGTACAGATTTGCTTTTTACTCCATCTGCTATTGTTATAGGGTTAGTCATTCTTGCAACTCCAATTGTAATAGTTTTTTCCTACACAACAATAAAAACTGTTGATTTCCGAGTCAGAGAAACTGCTTTCTCATTAGGCGCATCAGAACTTAAAGCAGCATGGACAGTAATTTGCGAAATACGATATGAAATTTTAGCGGTTATTCTAGCGGCCTTTTCAAGAGTTAGCTCTGAAATTGGAATTGCACTCATGCTAGGAGGAAACATTAAAGGATTTACAAGAACATTAACAACTGCAATTGCACTGGAAAGCACAAAGGGAGAGTTTGCTTTTGGTATTGCTCTTTCAATTATTTTGCTTTGTATAATACTTATTGCAAATTTAATGTCATTTATATTTAGAAAGTTATAAATGAGTTTTATTTTAAAAAATATAGAAGTTGAGTTTGGAGGATTTAATGCGTTAGCAATAGATTCTATTGAAATTCCTACATCTAAAACAACTTGGATTACAGGTCCTAATGGTTCAGGGAAAACCACATTTTTAAAGCTTCTTGCGGGTTTAATTGCTCCAAAGACGGGTATCTTCTCTTATAATTATAAAAATCTTATTACTAAAAAAAATTATATGGAGTATCGACAAAAAACCACATTCCTCTCCCAAGAGCCATATTTGTTTAGGGGAACTGTTCTTAAAAATGTAATGTATGGTCTTAATAATCGAAAATTTGCTAGAAAAGAATTAAAAATAAAAGCATTAAATGCTATGCAACAGACAGGAACCTTAGATTTGTCTAACAGAGATTCTAAGCATTTGTCGGTGGGTGAAAAAAAAAGGGTTGCACTTGCTAGATGTATAGCAATAGATTATGAAACTTTTCTATTAGATGAACCACTTGCCGGTTTAGACGAAAACAGCATTTCTCAAATTACAAATTTAATAAAAGAATTATCACAACTCAAAAAAACACTAATAATAAGCACCCACAACCATGAAATTATTAAAAATAAAAATGATTTTTTTATCCATCTAGAATCAGGAAAAATAAAAAATTTAAGCAACAAAAAATAGCCATTTAACAAGAAAGTAGTGGTTTTTGTTTCTTCATTTAGTATTTTGTTTTCTTTGATAAGCTGGTATAAATGTACTGTCTGCTTTTTGTAACTTTTTCTTTCAATATTACTTGGAGTCCTTTCTTTTGGAAATCAAACTTCAGAGAGATTTATTTTTTAACGCTTTACAGTCATTACAGGGAGTAGTGGAAACAAAAGCAACTTCCATGCCAATACTGCAAAACGTTTTAATTGAAACTTTAGGTGGGAAAAAGAATATTTCTGTATCAGGTACTAATCTAGATATAAGCTTAAAGGGAAATATAGATGCAGAAGTTATGAAAGCCGGAAAATTAACTCTAAATGCACGAAAATTATTTGATATCATTAGAGAACTTTCTCCTGGTGGGATTGTGACGCTTGTAGCAGAAGAGAACCAACGAGTTAAAATTGAGGGTGGCAATGCAAAGTTTAGTTTGCCGTCTTTGCCTTACTCTGACTTTCCAAGTATGCCTGACAAGGCAGAAACTAAGCCACATAAAATTCCCGCAAAAAAACTTTCAGAAATGATTAAAAGGACTATGTTTGCTATCTCCCAAGACGAAACTCGTTATACATATAATGGCGTTTTTATGGAATCTGAAAATCAAATTCTAAGACTAGTCGCCACTGATGGTCATAGGTTGGCTTTGATAGAAAGAGAAGAAAAAGGCATTCAGTTAGCAAATGGAGTAATTTTGCACAAAAAGGGATTAGGAGAACTAACAAAGCTATTGCAAGCCGACGAGGGTAAAGACGAAGAAGTTTCTGTGTTTATTACTGAAAATCATGCGATTTTTGTGACAGCTAACAACGAGCTTTCCGCACGCTTAATAGAAGGCGAATTCCCTAAATATCAACAAGTAATCCCTGATAGCGATGAACATCATACCGTTATCATTGACAGAAATGATTTACTAAGTGCTTTGAGAAGAGTCTCTCTTTTCTCAAGCGATACTCGATTGGTCAAATTTACTTTTAAAAAAGGAACACTTAATCTTTCAACAAGCGGATCGGAGTTTGGAGAGGCGGATGAAAGTGTAGAATGTGACTTTTCGGAAAAAGAATTGACTATAGGTTTTAATTATAGGTATTGTACTGACGTTCTAAGTATTCTAACTGAGAACAATATAGCTATTGAAATAAAAGACGCATTAAGTCCTGGAGTATTTAGGCCATCTAGTGCAAATTCGCCAAGCGATGATAAGTATACATACGTCGTCATGCCTATGCGTGTTTAATATACCTGTTTCTTATAAAAAGTTTTAGCAAAATCCCATCCAGTATCAAAAGAAGTAACCTCTCCGCTAGTTTCATCATACTTAAATCTAGGAATTTTAGCGAGATCTCCTCCATATACGTGAATACCTATTACAGGTTCGTCTGAAGCACAGCTAACACGGTGTAGGTCTTTATCTTTTGTACAACAAACGAAAGTATCTCCGGGCTTAGCTAACCGATTTCCTATAGGATTAATTTTGACCATAGAACCATTTTTTCTTGTGCCAATATTTGAAAAGCTTTCTTCTTTTTCCATTCCTCTATATATCCCAATAACTCCCCATGTCCCATGATCATGAATTGGTGTAGTCTGCCCAACATCCCAAATTCCAACACCTATACTAAAACTTTCATCTGTTGCTATATGAACACGATTAAGGGTAAATCCATCTTTTTTCACAAGAAGTTGTTCTTTAGTTAAGAGAAATGGATTTTCTAAAATAGGATTCATAAAAGTAGCAATTTTTGCGGTCAACTCGAACTCGTCTTGCACTTTCTTCACTAAAATCTCTACTTCTTTGATAAATTGATCCATTTTCTTATACATTTTGTTCCTCTTTAATTACATTTTGTTCATGGTATAAAAGAAACTTTTTATTTTCAATTCCTCCAGAAAAACCCCCAAGTTCTCCAGAGCTTGATATAACACGATGGCATGGAATAACAATCAAAAAAGGGTTTCGTCTCATTACCTGTCCAACTGCACGATAAGATTTTCGATTTGTACATTTTTTAGCTAACCAAGAATATGTTCGTGTCTCTCCATATGGAATTTTAATAGTCTCCTTCAAAATTCTATAAGAAAATTCGCTACAATTTTCGTAATTAATTGGAAGCGAAAACTTTTTTCGAGTGCCTTTAAAATATTCGCCTAATTGGCATCTCGCCCTATCTTCAATGTTGGCAAAATTTTTATTATTTATATTTTTAGTAGATTTATTATCTATTAGAATAGAATCTATTCCTTTAGATGAAATGGAAATTAAAATATTCCTTACATCAAAATCCATGTTATATAACCCTTACAAATTCCTCATTCCCCTTTAAAAATAGGTTTTCTTTTTTCTTTAAAGGCAAGAAGAGCTTCTTTGAAGTCTTTAGTAAAATTTAAAGGTTTTCTTTTTTTGTGAGAAATATCTAAGGCTTCTTTATTTTTCATCCCTATAGTTTGATCGATCACAAATTTAGCCCCCTGCACACCCAAAGGTCCATTATCTCGAATCTGTTCTGCTACCTTCATTACTTCTTTCATTAAAACATCTTTTTCAAATGAACGATTTGCTAGTCCAATTCTTTCAGCCTCTATTCCGTCTATTGACTTACTCGTAAAAATAAGTTCTTTAGCAAGACCAATAGGGATTAATCTCTGAAGGCGTACTACACCTCCGCCACCAGGGAAAATCCCCAACCTACATTCTGGAAGGCATAACGTAGCGTCTCTAGAAACAAGTCTAAAATCACATGCGAGTGTAATCTCAACTCCCCAACCAAAAGCATGGCCATTAACAGCAGCTATCGTTGGCATAGGAAGTGACTCCCATAGAGTACTTGTGCTCATTGTATTGTCTTGAAATAAATTAGCTTGTTCTTCGGTGTGATTTGCGCTTTCTTTTAGATCTCTTCCAGTACTAAAAGAACGCCCACTACCCGTTAAAACAACAACGCGAATGCTTTTATTTTTTGAAAGTTCTCTAGAAATCTCACAAAACTCTTCGCTTAAATTCATTCCAATAGAGTTTAAACGCTCTGGTCTATTCAGCGTGACAATTCCAATGCCATCTATTTCCTTATAAATAATTTCTTTATAGTTGCTCAAAAATATACCCTCTTTTCATTTTGATAAAGTTTGCCGGATTATTTTACTATTTGCGTAACGATACGATCTACAAAATCATAGGTAACTTTTCGCATGTCGTTTTTGCTTAAATTGCTGACTGGATGTGGGAATTGTATAAATTCATGTCCTGCCATTCCTTTTCCACGAAACTGAAACTCTGCAGCCGGTTTAAACGCTTCTGTGATAATTGTCGTAGCAGGAATTCCTCTTTTTTCAAACTGAACTGTGTCATGCACACTGCATAACGTACAAGAACCTCAACCACCCAAGGCAGCAATTGCGACATCAACCTCCCTAGACATATCTTCTATCATTTTATCTGGGGCAGGTTTAGAATAATGATCTTTCCTTTCAATGATTATCTTAGAAACCCCATACTTTTCTTTTAATTGCTCCCCCAAAGCTTCTAAAATTACATCCGCTTGTTCCTTGGTATTGTCTATCATTCCGATAATTTTTCCAGATAAATCTTCTGGTCTTTCAGCAAGATTTATCTTTTCGCTGCTAGTGGAGACAGTTGGATCAATGAAATATTTTTTTTCTTCCATACAGGCATACTCCTTTCGAAGAAATGAGAAATTAAATCATATAACCTGTCTTAAATTCTGTCTAGTTTTTGAAGTTTTATATTAGCTACAGAATTTTTCAGAAACGGCACGGCTTGTCCCATTCCAACCATTCATGACAGCTGACATTGGACCGGGTATTCCACCGGCAACAATAATAAACAATCTATCAGGGTTTTTTACAGAGGGAACAAAAAAATTATCGTCTTCTGGATCTGCATCAATCGACCAAGATTTAATTCGAGATACTGTATAGCGACCAGTATTTCTAATCTCTGACATAGATCTTCCAGCTTTTTCTAATAGAATTTCCTTCACTTTTTCTTTAGATAGTCCAGCATCTGAACAAATTTTTGCTTGTTGTGGAGAAAAAACAATTATTTGATCTGTATCCCCGCATATATTCATAGAACCAAGGTGAGACATTGAATCAGCAATGCTTCTTAATAAAGAAAAAGGTTCGTTGCTCATATCATCCCATACCGTGATTGGACCTTCCGCAGCAATTGCAGTGACTATATTTTCTTTTTCGGAAAAACCAAGAGTAACAGAAAGTGGTTCCCAGGGACTTTCTGTTTCATTTTCTGCAATACAAAAAGTATATCTTGAAGAACTAGAAAAGGTGCTCATGGTTGAAATGCCGGGTATTCCTGAACCTAGATTCATCATCATTAGACGAATCGCTCTCCCAATTGTCGCGTTTGCCCTAAACCCAGGCCCAAAACAACCAAGTCCACCATTTAGCCCTATTTTTTTTGAGCAGTTTCCGTTTACAAGCAAAAATGGAGCGGCAGGTGAAAGAGTGGCCTGAAGTCCATTTAAATTGAACTTTTCTTTTAAAATTGCACGAACTGAGGCGATTAGTAGATTCATGTAGTCTGGCTTACAACCAGCCATAACGGCATGTAATGCTATTGAATAGATAGATACGCTCGAAAATGCAGGTGGAAATTCACCAACTATTTCTTCGGGAGAGTCTTTAATAGAAGAAAGCATTCTACTTACTTTTTCTTCTGTTGGTGGAATTACTGGCAATCCGTCAGACCACTCTTTTTCGAAGAAAAATTCAAATTCATCTGAGGGACACATAAAAATATCTTTTAGAGTAAGTTTAACTATCTTTTTCTAACCAGGATCCAAGAAAGTATGGCCAAAGTGAACAAACCAACGAGATTGTTCTTTCCTATAACTTTCAAAACCTGTTCTAGGTTATACACAACATCTAAACCAATAAACGAAAAATCTCTCCCAAAAATAATTTGCAAAACAATTGCAATGCCAGCGACCAGAACACTAAGCTCTAGAATATCTCTTAAGTATCTTTTTACTTGGTTCAGTAACATTTGAATCTCCTTACATCAATTCAAACGAAAAATTATAAACTTCCTTAAATAAGTAATTTGTGTCAACAAATATAGTACAAC
>TARA_B100000686_G_scaffold110382_1_pt1 | contig 14393 bp, 14 predicted proteins | sample TARA_B100000686 | Tara Oceans TARA_B100000686 (sample SAMEA2622733) | marine metagenome | biome: marine biome (ENVO:00000447); feature: marine epipelagic mixed layer (ENVO:xxxxxxxxx); material: "saline water (ENVO:00002010), including plankton (ENVO:xxxxxxxx)" | depth 150 m
GATATTAGCGACCTGAAGCATTTACAGCGGGTCGTCAAGGTGGTCGGTGCTGTACCGGGAGTCCTTCACGTAGAGCGTGTTCTCAGGCAGCAGTAGGAACCTGTAGATAGTGATTCGATGACGGAAACCAAGTTGTCAGACTATGCTACCGATTTGCCCGGTAAGTCCAAATGAGAAATGTGGTTACGCTATGACGGGATAACAAGAATCGCGTCTATTTCTATTAGGGCATCTTTCGGCAGACGTGACACTTCAACAGCAGCTCGAGCTGGGGCTGGGTCAGGAAAATATTTTTCATAAATTCCATTCATGGTAGCAAAGTCATTTATGTCTGCGAGATAGACTGTTGTTTTAACGACGTCGGGAAGCGTTGCGCCAGCGGCGCAAACAACTGCATCAAGATTTCGAAGTACCTGATCTGTTTGTTCGGCGATGTCTTTCCCAGACATAATTCCGGTTTTTGGATTAAGCGCCAGTTGGCCAGACACAAAAACGAGGTTGCCAGACCGAATCGCTTGCGTGTAAGCACCTACAGCAGTGGGGGCGTTCTTTGTGGATATCGGGATTTTTGACACAAATAAGCGTGTTATGCAGCTTTTGTGATCTTGTTCGACCGGATGCAACGTGTACAGACGCGAATTCGCTTCACAGTGCCACCGAGACGAACCCTGACTCTTTGAATATTAGCTTGGAAACGTCTTGGGGTAACGTTATGAGCGTGGCTTACGTTCCGACCCACGGCCGGCCCTTTTCCACAGATGTCGCAGCGTTTTGCCATATAGCCTTCTTTTACTAGCAGATTGAACTGTTAATCATAGCACTGAAAATAAGCGAGTTGTTCGTTTCTGGCTTACCGACCAGGAACGATTAGTGTCGATTCTTTCGCCTGGATAGGTTCTACCTTTGTCGTAACGCTATCAGCGTCTGGGTCTTTCAGAACTCGACGCAGCAGTGAAAGGTAACTGGTGTCTGAGACGCTGTCGGGGTCGTCATCACGCCCAAGAGATGTTTTGGCGGTTTGTGCGGCGGTTTCTAATCGGCGCATTGCCACGGCTAGATCGATGTCTGAGAGTCGTGTGCCGTCGGAGCGCTTTGCTTCAATGAAATCACTGATTTCCTTAGCAAGTCGCTGTCCGGTGACATTTGGTGCGGAGTGCTCGTAGAGAATGCCCCGACTTGCAGTTTCGTATGTTTGCGCAAGCGCAGCAGTCGCTTGTTGCACGTCATTATCAGTGATAGGCATAACATCATTTCGGTCAATTCTTAGAAAAGACTGCACCATAAACAAAATTTGGTGCTGACGGTCCGTAAGGCCTTGAAGTGTTGGTAGTAAAAATTTTAAATCGCGCTCCTGTTGGCGTTGGATAGCGGCGGGTGGGTGCGCAGTGGATGACTGTAGATAACGACAATCAGAAGGACATGTGATTTCAATCTGCCTTTTCGTGCCGCAGCAGATGGCACAGATTTTTTTTCCGAGAGCTGGGCAGGAGCGTCGAGCTTTCCGGCTTTTACAGAGTGAGCAAGTGGACTTTGACATTTCTTCTATAGAGACCCTGAACAAGTAGAACACCTGACCATGCGAATACAACCCTACTAAGGGACAATTATGACAGGCTCGTTGTCCGATTTGAGTGCCATTTTGTCTCTTTTAGTGGTCGATATTTTGGATAGAGCTACCAAATAACGAAAAACGATTTACATAGCTTTAACCTAAAGTCGTCGATCAGAAAGAATGGATTCTTGTAGAATAAGCATAATTCGGGTGTTACGGCGTAAATCCCTTTAATTTCATAGGGTTTTCAAGCGTTGTATCCTGAGGGCGTTGATGCTCTCTATCCCCCGGTGGCACCTGAAAAAAGTCTCGGATTGCGCACAATTTCGCTTTTGTGTTGTAAACGTCTGGCTTTTCACTCGTTAATTTGTGGGTTTAGGCACCTACTTTGCTAGTAGGTATTACAGCGTCTAAATATTTTGTCTAAGGAGTGGTGCAGTACCGTCTGTTTAGAGCCGAAAAGATAGGCGCGGCGGCTAATAATATCTTACGGAAGGAAGCCGCTGTGGTTCATTAGGAGTTGTAATGAGAAAAGCAAGATATAACGAATTAAAACGGATTCTTGAAGAACGCCGCACTGAAATGCTGTTAGAAGTTCACGACAAAATGCGTGATGTTCGAAAAGAGAATTCGACAGTACCTCAGCAAGGAGTTCGTGATGAAGCCGAAAGCTCCGAAGCCGACATCCAAGAGGATATCGAGTTTGCGTTACTTCAGATGAAGGCCGAGACGCTGAAGAAGATAGACGACGCGCTGTTACTACTCGACAATGATGCTTTTGGTGAGTGTTATGAGTGTGGCGATGAAATTTCTGCACAACGGTTACGGGCGTTGCCGTTTGCGGTGCGGTGTAAATACTGTGAAGAGAAACGCGAATCTGAAACTCAAATTGATAAGGGGAATGGCCCGCCTCGGAGCGCGATATCGTTGTTCTTGGACCACCCCAACTGATCACGCGCAACATTTAGTACCTTGAATGAGTGCTGCTTTTTGACCGGTTGATACTGATATTGTTGATGAACATGTTTGCAGAGGAGGGCGCCAGTTGAGCGACGAAGTGGAGCTACCCGATGACAGCCTTGATTCTGAAGATGACCGTCCAGTGTCGATTCCTGACGAGCTTCCCGTTCTTCCGCTTCGTGACACCGTGCTGTTTCCGAATTCATTTATGCCTCTCGCGGTTGCTCGGGAAGCGTCTATTCAACTCATTGAACAAGCTTTGGCTGATGATCAGCTTGTTGGGGTTTTCACGCAGCGAGAGGCGTCTGTCGAGCAACCGGGGCAAGAAGACTTATATTCGGTTGGGACAATCACTCATATTCATAAGATGTTTAAGCTTCCAGACGGAAGCTTGAGATTGATTGTTCAGGGTCTCGCTCGTGTGTCGCTTCAGAGTGTTATAGAAAGGACTCCATTCATTCGTGCAGCTGTGAGCAGCGCAGAAGAATCAATTTCTGACTCGGACCGCCTTGAGATCGATGCGCTGTTGCGAAACATTAATAACAATTTTCAACAAGTAGTTTCTCTGTCACCGCTACTGTCTGATGATCTGCAGGCGCTTTCAGGAAACATTGCTGAGCCAGGCAAACTCACCGACTTTATAGCATCCAGTCTCACCACACTCGCTACGTCCGACAAACAGGAAATACTTGAGACACTAGACCTTCGGTCACGAATGGATCACCTAAATAGAATTCTCATTAAAGAACTTGAGGTGCTTGAGCTTGGTTCAAAGATTCAGTCTGAAGTGCAGTCTGAGGTAGGAAAGAACCAGCGTGAATATTTGCTGCGTGAGCAACTTAAGGCAATTCAGAAAGAACTTGGAGAAACCGACGACCAAACTAAAGAAATAGAGGATTTACGAGAGAAGATTGTCGCAGTTGGAATGCCAGAGGCGGTGCAAAAAGAAGCGTGTCGGGAGCTAGATCGACTCTCAAAGATGCCGGTGGCTGCCGCTGAGTACACGGTGTCTCGTACTTACCTCGATTGGTTGGTCATGCTTCCGTGGGACCTTCGAACTGAGGAAGCCATTGATCTGGTTCGTACGAAGGAAACGCTGGATGGCGATCATTCTGGTCTTGAGAAGGCGAAGGATAGAATTCTCGAATATTTAGCTGTTCGAAAGTTGAAACCCGATCTAAAAGGCCCCATTCTGTGTTTAGTTGGACCACCAGGGGTGGGTAAAACATCACTTGCAAAAGGAATCGCAGCATCTCTCGACAGAAAGTTTGTGCGGGTTTCGCTGGGAGGGATGCGAGATGAGGCGGAAATACGTGGTCATCGGAGAACCTATATCGGTGCGTTGCCTGGACAGATTATTCAAGGGCTACGGCGCGCGGAATCGAAGAATCCGGTATTTATTCTTGATGAGATCGATAAACTTGGGATGGATTTTAGAGGCGATCCGGCTTCAGCTCTTCTTGAAGTGCTTGATCCAGAGCAAAATACAACCTTCCGGGATCATTATCTCGATGTGCCGTTTGATCTTTCCGAGGTGCTATTTATAACAACTGCGAATGTCCTTGACCCGATTCCACCCGCGTTACGGGACCGGATGGAGGTTTTAGAGCTGCCCGGTTATACCGAGGACGAAAAATTAGTCATCGCGAATGAGCATCTTATCTCGAGACAGGTTGAGAATCATGGTTTAAGAACAGAGCAGATCACCTTTGCCGAGGAAGCCGTGCGGTTTGTTGTTCGTGGCTATACACGGGAGGCAGGCGTTCGGAATCTTGAACGGGAGGTGGGTGCACTGTGTCGAAAGGTTGCCCGTCGTCACGTCGAAGGTAATGATTCTCCAATAACGATTACTTCTGAGACGGTTATTGAAATGCTCGGCGCACCGAAATTTCTCGATGAGGAGGTTGCTGAGCGAACCAAGAGGCCCGGAGTAGCTATCGGTCTTGCGTGGACACCTGTTGGGGGCGATGTGCTTTTTGTTGAAGCTACTCGTATGACGGGTTCTGGCTCATTAACGGTCACTGGGCACCTCGGTGATGTAATGAAAGAGTCGGCTCGGGCAGCAGTGTCGTGGTGTCGAGCTAATTCGAATCGTTATGATGTCGACCCGGCGTTTTATAAGCAAGCAGAGCTACATTTACATGTACCTTCCGGGGCTATTCCAAAAGATGGTCCATCTGCAGGGGTGACGATGGTCACTGCTCTCGTGTCAGAGCTTACGGGACGACCGGTGCGTGGAGATGTGGCAATGACTGGTGAGATTACTCTTTCTGGGGTTGTCCTACCTGTTGGGGGAATTAAGGAAAAAGTTTTGGCAGCTCGGCGGCTTGGAATTTTTAATGTAATTCTTCCGAAGCAAAATGAGAAGAATATCAATGAAGATCTTACTGAAGAATTGAGACGTGAAATACAAGTGCACTACGTGTCGATGGTCGATGACGTACTGAAATTGGCATTGACGCCGCCACCTCAATCACACAGGCCTGCTAATGAATCTACGGATGTTAGTGCTCATCATGAAACTGTTCAGTAGAGCGGATTCTTTATCAAACTAATGTTAGCCCGAGCGCGGTTTTCATATCTTTAATTTGGTGTTCCGTCATTAGTCGTCGAGCATGATCGAGCGACAACGTATACGGTTCTAGTACTTCATCGGTGTCTAGCGTTGCCTTGCCGGCTGGGGTCAGACCAGTAAGGCAAAAAAAATGCATCTCTTCATCGCAGTAGCCTGGTGTCGGGAAGAAGGCACCGAGATGTTCGATACAAGAAGGAACTAGACCTGTTTCTTCCGTACACTCCCGGTGTGCAGCGTCGGCAGGATGTTCATCGTTTTCAACGTTCCCTGCCGGTAGTTCCCACACCCACTGCTTGATTGTGTGTCGATACTGTCGAACTAAAACAATGTGATTGCTATCGGGCATTGGAAGCAGGACTACCGAACGATTGTGGCGGATTATGTCTAACTCAACGTGCCGACCCGTCGGTAGTTCAATGTGCTCATTTACTGCGGTAAAGACTTTTCCTGAGTGGATGATACGACTTGAGAGTGTGATGCCGTCGTTTTCCTCCATATGGTGCCCTCCACGTTATTTTTGCCTTTGATTGTTACGATCAGCAGTAATGGTTCTGACCTCGCCAATGACGGCCTGGAGATCTTCAGGAAGTTCACAGGACAGGTCAACAGGGGTCCCATCATTGGGATGAGTAAATACAAGTCGTGACGCATGTAAAAATGGTCGGTCGAGACGTTGCAAAAGTCGAAGGTGTGCCGGAGGATGACGTTTCTTTCCACCGTATGTCGGGTCTCCGACTATCGGGTGGCCAATGGCACTGAGATGGACACGGATTTGGTGCGTACGTCCGGTTGCAATTGTGACTTTAAGAAATGAGACGCCGTCGAGATGTTCGGCTCCTACGACTCGAGTGACAGCTTCGCGTGCGCGGCGTGAACGTGTTGAGATTTTTTTTCTGTCTAGTGGGTCTCTACCGATTGGTAAATCGATTCGTCGACCCTGCTGAACAACGCCCCAAACGAGCACCGTATATTCTTTTTCAACTTTTCTATCTTTGAATTGTTTGGCTAGGTTGGCATGAGCTTGGTCGTGTTTGGCAATAACAATTAGGCCTGATGTGCCGCGATCTAAGCGGTGAACGATACCAGGACGTAATTCACCTCCGATACCACTTAAGTCATGCACATGGTGGATTAGCGCATTGACCAACGTGCCATCAGGATGGCCGGCAGCCGGGTGTACGACCATTCCGGCCGGTTTGTTGACAACGATTACGTCACTATCTTCGTGGACTATATCAATGGGCAGTGGCTCAGCTTTAGGTTTTGCTGGAACAGCAGGCGGGAACTCGATGGTGACAATATTATCCGTATGAACTGTAGTGCTAGCTCGGACTAATTTAGTGTCGATTGTGACTTGCCCATCTTTTATCAATTTTTGTATTTGCGACCGTGTCATATGGGCCAGACGGGAAACTAGAAATTGATCGACTCGGTGTCCAGCGTCCTCATCGCTAACCACCAGTGTTAGGTGCTCAGATTTTGATAGATCAAGCCGGTGAGAGGTCGCGCTATCGGGCACGATGAATGTTAGGCGTGAATAGGTGTAGAGGTTGTCCCGTGACCAGAGCGGTTGTTTCTTGCGAGCACGATAAGCATTGCAATACCAAGTGGTACGATCATGATCGATACAAATTGTGAAGTCGATAACAGATCGAAGACTGTTCCTCGTGGATCGCCACGGTAGAATTCAATAACAAATCTAGCGGTTGGATACATTAACAGATAGGTCCAAAAAATCTGGCCAGCGAACATGCGTCGTTTTCGTTCCCAGATCAGAAGAAAAATCAGAATAAATAACGCGGCAAGTGATTCATAGAGTTGAGTGGGATGCAGACTAATACCGAGGGGAGTGCCGACGTTGCTGGCTGCAAGTGGGTCGGTAAAAGTTACGGCCCACGGAAGATCAGTTGGATGACCATAGCAACAACCGGCAAGAAGACATCCAAGACGTCCGACAACCTGGCCAAGCGCAATGCCTGGCGCGAAGGCGTCACAAGTAGTCCATAGTGGCATGGCGTGTCGTTTCATGTACCAGAAGGCCACGCCAACGGCAAGCAGCAAACCACCGTAGAAGACCCCACCTGACCGGAGAAGCGTCCAGAGTTCAGCCGGGTTTTCTGTGAAATGATCAAATTCAACAAAAAACAATAATAATTTTGCTCCAATTAGGGCGGCGACAATGATGGCAATCCCGAGGTCCATGACGCGGTTGCCGTCAATTCCTCTGGATCGGCCTCTGGATACGGCTAGTTGAAGGCCAATTAGGTAAGCCGCCACCAGCAATAAGCCGTATGAGTAGATACTAATTGGTCCGAGATCTAGTAGTTTCGGATACATCTCTATTTAAGATCGCCATGTCGAGGATAAGACATCCAGCGCCAACGGTGATAGAAGCATCGGCAACATTGAATGCCCAAAAGTGCCAAGTACCCCAGTATACGTCAATAAAATCGACAACATAACCAACCGAAATGCGGTCTGCGAGGTTTCCACATGCACCACCCATAATCGCGGAAAGCCCAATTTTCGCCAGCGGTTCTTCTGAAGAAAGCCGGCTCGCATAGACGCCTATTGCGATCAGTGCAAAAAGGGCGATTGCCGTCATCAGGGCCGCTTTAAATGGGATGTCGGCATTATTTAGAAATCCGAATGCTGCTCCTGTGTTTTGCACATAGCGGAAATCGAGAAAATTAGGGATGATAGTGATGCTTTCGTGAAGGGCTAGATGCTGACGTACAAGGGCCTTCGTAATCTGGTCAATAAATAAGATTGAACCAGCAAAGCCAACCATCAGTCGTCTTGACGGAAAATCAGATGACAACTTAATTTACCTCAGCCAATGCCTCAAGACAGCGACTACATAAACCACGAGGCTCGGATACTGACACTGCTCCCACGTATCGCCAGCAACGGTTGCACTTTGATCCGACGGTCCGCTCGACTTCGATTAGCGCTGCACCAACATATTGGCCGTCGTCATTTTGTTCCACAAAAACATTACTTGACTCTGATGTTACCGAACTTTTTTTGATAAGTTCGCTCGCATCTTCTGGGCTATTTTGTTCCAACACAACGTTCGAGGTAATAAAGAGCGTTGGCAGAAATGATTTGTATGACTCGATCAGAATTGCTGTAATCCCACCTGCGCGAAGTGACACGGTTGCTTCAAGGGAGGTGCCGATGACTTTTTCTTGTCTTAACCGTTCGAGTTGTCGATTCACATGTTCACGCAATGCTAGAAGACGTTTCCAACTTGTAAGCAAATCATCATCAATCAGTGCTTCGCAGTTGTTTGGAAATTCAGACAGATGGACACTTGATGTTCGAGGTCCGGGGAGAAAATGCCAAAGGTCCTCAGTGGTAACAGGGAGTAACGGTGCTAGTAATCTGGCTAAGCCATCGGTGATCGTGTGAAGCGCGGTCTGTGCCGAACGCCGTTCCTTCGAGCGAGCTGCATATGTGTACAGTCTATCTTTTGAGACATCAATATAGAACGCGCTTATCTCGACTGTTAAAAATTGGTTTAGCGTATGTGAGATCGATTTAAAATCGTAACGTTCGTACGCGCCGATAATTTTCGCCCCCGTTTCTCCGTAACGAGCAAGGGCGTAACGATCTACCTCTTCAAGTTGGTCATGTGGGATAGTATCGGTCGACGGATCAAAGTCGTAGAGGTTGGCGATCATGATCCGTAATGTATTCCGAATTTTCCGGTAGGCCTCAACGACACGGTCGAGAATCTCCTGACCAAGACGCATTTCTTCACGGTAGTCGACCATCGCGGCCCATAGTCTGAGTATCTCGGCCCCGTGTCGTTTGATAATCGTGTTGGGTTCAATGACATTACCGAGCGACTTGGACATTTTTCGGCCGTCTTCGTCGACAACGAATCCATGAGTGAGAACTTGCTTATACGGTGCGGCATCGCGCGTTCCGAGCCCAACAAGTAGCGAGCTATGGAACCATCCTCGGTGTTGGTCTGATCCCTCAAGGTAAAGATTTGCTGGCCATGTAAGGGCTTTATTCAATCCGAGCACTGCTTCATGACTTGACCCGGAGTCGAACCAGACATCAAGGATGTCCTGCTCTCTTTCAAATGTTCCATTTCCACAAGAAGGGCAGGTGAAATTGTGGGGCAGGAATTTACTGAGGTCGTGCTCGTACCACGCATCTGCGCCGTGAGTTTCAAAGAGTGCGGCAGCTCGGTCAGTCAAGGTTTTCGTCAGCGTGGCTTCGTGGCAGGACGTGCAATAGAGAGCGGGAATCGGCACGCCCCAAGAGCGTTGTCTTGAAATACACCAGTCTGGCCGATTTTCAACCATGTTGTGAATCCGTTCTTTACCCCAACTAGGAAACCATTCAACTTCTTCAATAGCACTCAGGGCCCGTTGTCGAAAGGCTTGAGTATCCATGGCGACAAACCACTGTGAGGTTGCTAGAAAGATAACTGGTTTATGGCATCGCCAGCAGTGTGGATACGAGTGGTCAAGTTTGTCTCGGTGCCAAAGTCGGTTTTGAGCCAGAAGGGCTTCTTCAACCTTGGGATTTGAATCGAAGACTTTTAAATTAGCAAACAACTCAACGTCTGGGGTGAATTTACCATCAGGCCCGACCGGAGCGTAGATTTCAAGTCCGTAGCGCGTTCCTGTGTTGAAGTCGTCGGTTCCATGACCAGGCGCTGTGTGTACCGCCCCGGTACCTTGTTCAGTTGTTACATAGTCAGCCAGAACAGCCAACGAGTCTCGCTCATACAATGGATGATGAAACTGAAGTGATTCTAATTCTCGTCCCTTACATGTTGCGATGGGCTTTCCGAGAACATGCCCTGTTTCCTGTTCGACACGACTAGCTAAATCTTCCGCAAGAATCAAAGCAGATGAACCGCCGGCGTTTGTTGTTTGCTCGTACACGCCGTAGGTGAGTTCGGGGTGGAATGCGATGGCAAGGTTCGAGGGAATTGTCCAAGGTGTCGTGGTCCAAATTAATACTGAGACCGATTTGCCCGCCAGAGAAGGTGCTATTGCGTCGAATTGTGGCCGGCTTTCTTTTTTCAGGGAAAATTCAATATAGATAGCAGGCGAACGATGCACATCATGTTCAACCTCTGCTTCGGCCAGCGCAGTACGACAGCTGATACACCAATGAACAGGTTTCTTTCCTCTGTAAACAAGTCCTTGGTCGACGAAGTTACCAAGGACTCGAACAATACTGGCTTGATACGAGTAATCCATTGTCAGGTACGGTTCGTCCCAGTTGCCGAGAACGCCAAGCCGTTTAAATTCCGCTCGCATAATGTCGACATGTTTACTGGCATAGTCACGGCAGGCTCTTCTGATGTCCGCTGTGCTCATTGCACGTTTTTTCTTTCCGAGTTGTCGATCAACCTGCAGTTCTATCGGTAAGCCATGGCAGTCCCATCCTGGAATATATGGTGCGTCAAAACCGGCCATGGTTCTTGATTTCACAATAAAGTCTTTTAGAATTTTGTTCAGCGCGTGACCAAGATGGATGCGGCCGTTCGCGTAAGGTGGCCCATCATGCAATATGTAACTTTCCTTGCCGCGCTGTTGTTTTCGTATTTGCCCGTAGAGGTCAGACTGTTCCCAGTGTTCTTGTATTTCTGGCTCATGGACAGGCAGGTTTGCCTTCATGCGAAAGCCGGTGTTGGGGAGGTTGAGTGTATCCTTCCAGTTGGGCATTATTTTTGTGACGTGACTAGGAAACGAATGGCGTAAAGCTATTACCAATAGCTATTTACATTAATTGTAGTGCAAATAGTAATCGTATCGATGCTAGTTAATTCGTCTTGGCGAAGTCAGTGGAAGTACTTTATGGCTAAGTCAGTAATCAGCGGCCAGTCTGTCTAGCAGCAATGAAAGGTTGGCCATTGGTAGATGTCGACAAAGTCTGCCTTAGATGATGTTGTTTCAAAGATTTTAGTTTGGGAGGAAGAACGGCCAATGGAGGCTGTATTTTTTGACGTTGATTTTACGCTGATCCACCCTGGCCCAACTTTTGACGGTTCAGGGTATCAGTCGTTTGCGGCACGCCACGGCCTGAGCGTTGAGCCATCTCGTTTTACCGAAGCAGTTTGTGTGGCTTCCGTTGAACTTGATTCATCTAACGATAATATTTATCGCCCTGACCCGTTTATCCAGTACGCGAAACGAGTTTTGGTTGAAATGGGCGCATCTGGTTCAGCGCTAGATGCATGTGCTCGTGAGATTTATGATGAGTGGGCAACATGTCAACATTTTTCATTGTATGAGGATGTGAGACCTACGTTCAGTGATTTGAATAAAGCAGGGTATTCCATTAGTTTAATTTCGAATACTCATCGCTGTTTGGAAACCTTTCAAAATCATTTCGATCTCTCAGCTTTCGTAACAGCTGCGGTGTCGTCTTCTGACCAGGGTTATCTAAAACCTCACCCGAGTATTTTCCATGAAGCTCTCAGGTTGGTTGGTGTGCCAGCCGAACAAGGTGTAATGGTCGGCGATAGTGTGACGCATGACGTATCAGGTGCTCGTCAGGTTGGAATGGCAGCTGTCCTGCTGGTTCGTTCAGGCGACGTTACCAACAGGCGTGATGATGGAGTTCCGGAGATACGTTCGCTCGTCGAGTTGCCGTCGTTGCTAGCCAGGTGGCCAGTCGAATTGTCTGCCAGCGAGTAGGTGCAAGTGGATGTGGAATACTGTTTGACCAGCCCCGGAGTTACAGTTGAAGACTGTTCGATAACCATTTTTGGCATAACCGCGAGTTTCAGCAATTGTTGCGGCACGCCTTACAAGGCGTCCAACGATAAGTTCGTCGGCTAACGTCAAATCGTTTAATGTGCTGATGTGTCGTTTGGGCACGATCAATACATGCGTTGGTGCCTGCGGGTTAATGTCGTTAAAAGCGATAACGTTCTCGTCTTCGTAAACGACATCACTCTGTATTGCCCCGGTCGCTATTTTGCAGAATAAGCAATCAGACATTCTGGTCTCTGTCATGAAGGCGGAGAGCGTTCGATAATAGCGGTTCTGAGTATTCCCTGCAGGTCAGATCGAAATCCAATTAAGGCAAGGGTAGGTATTGATTCGATCGTCTCTTGAAGTGCCGGTGCCTGCCCGTCTCCTATTTCCAGTAGTAAAAAACCTCTTGAGGTTAAGCAAGTAGGTGCAAGCGTCAGGAGCTTTCGCACGAATAAAAGACCATCTGGGCCACCATTGAGTGCGCAGTGTGGTTCGTAACGTTGGACTTCTGGTGACAGAGTTTTTATGTCGCCTTGTGGGATATACGGCAGGTTCGCAACGATCAGATCTAGCTCATATAAGGGGTTACTGTGGCTCGACAGCCAATTTTCAAAGTTGTCTTCCACCAGTGTGATACGGTCGGTGACACTATGAATAATGCAATTATTCTTGGCAATGGTCAGTGCGGGGGCAGACGTATCAAGAGCGTTGATAATCGAGTTGGGGAATTCGAGTGCTAGTGCGATAGCAAGGCAACCTGACCCGGTCCCGACATCCGCTATAGAGAGCTTTGCATTGGCGCGATCAGGGAATAGGGTGATCGCCGTTTCAATAATAAGTTCGGTTTCTGGTCGAGGAATCAACACGCCCGGTTTTACAGAGAACTTCAAGTTCCAGAATTCTTTTTTTTCCGTAATTAACGAGACCGGTTCTCTTTCGGTACGACGTTTAATAGTCACTTCGTAGGCGGTATCAAATGTGGAGGGGGGCGGTTCGTGGTTGCGAAGGAGGTATGTTGAACGGTCCCAGCCAAGTACGTGTCGGGCTAGCAATTCTGCATCAGCCAACGCTTCGGCATAGTCGATCCCTGCTTGTTGTAGGCGTTGCGCTGCATACGTTACTTGCTTTCGAAGCGTCATGAGACCGCGGCGGCCTCTTCGTCTTTGAGTTTTTCAGACTGGAAATGTGTTACGACGGTGTTGATTAATTCATCGAGTTCTCCAGCAAGCACGGACGGCAGTTGATGTGTCGTAAATCCGATACGGTGGTCAGTGATGCGGCTTTGGGGAAAGTTGTAAGTGCGTATTTTTTCTGAGCGCTCTCCGGTTCCAACTTGGCCTTTTCGGTCGGACGCGATTTCATCCTGCTGACGTTGTATTTCGATTTCGTAGAGTCTCGATCGCAATACTTTCATGGCTTTGGCTTTATTTTTTATTTGCGACTTTTCATCTTGCTGGGACACAACTAGGCCTGTTGGTATGTGTGTAATCCGGACTGCCGAGTAAGTCGTATTGACACTTTGACCACCAGGACCACTTGAACAAAATGTGTCTACACGAAGGTCTTTGTCCTCAATATGAATATCGACTTCTTCAGCCTCTGGTAGCACGGCTACGGTTGCGGTCGACGTATGAATACGTCCACTTCCTTCCGTTGCGGGCACTCGCTGAACACGGTGCACACCACTTTCATATTTCAATTGGCTGTACACTCGTTTTCCTTCGATGAGTACGACCACTTCCTTAATGGCACCAACGCCGGTTTCGTTTGAAGAAAGAACTTCCACTCGCCAACCAAGAGTTTCAGCGTACCGTGCATACATTCGAAATAGATCCGCAGCAAAGAGCCCCGCCTCGTCACCACCAGTGCCAGCTCTAATTTCAAGAACGACATTTTTTTCGTCGTTTGGATCTTTTGGGATAAGAAGAATTTTGATTTTTTGTAGAAGGTTTTCCCTGCGTTCTTTGAGTTGGGCGAGTTCTTGCTGTGCTAGTTCTTTGAGTTCGTCGTCGTCTTCTGCTTCGTCAGCTAATTCTTTCGTTTGAGTCGCTTCGTCTACGACCTCTTTGTACAGACGAAAGTGTTCAATGATTGGTTGTATTTCTGACAACGCTTTTGTATGTGCGCGGTATTCCTGTTGGTCTGCTTGAACCGCAGGGTCGCTAATGAGTTTTGTTAGCTTATCGTAACGCTCTTCAATTGCTTGTAGTTTGTCGAACATAATTAGCCTCCCGAGACCGGCGGTAAGAACGCGACTTCATCGCCATCCGAGAGTTCTGAATCCATGTGGGCATATTCTTCGTTGACCGCAGTTGAGATTGCTTTGCTATACGAATTGAACTCAGGAAAATCTTGAGCCAAAGTTTTCCAAAGAATGCGGGCCGTGGCGCCGTCTGGAAGCTTGCGATCTAGATTCGCCGTTCCGGCGATATCTCGTAACCGGGCAAAAAGAAGAACAGTTATATGCATGCCAGACGGATGGCGGTCTGTCGAGCCTCTTCGTCATCGGGGCTCGCTGTAGCCCCTTCGATCCAGATGTCACCGCCTTCAAAATATTCGTGTTTCCAAA
>TARA_B100000686_G_scaffold137425_1_pt1 | contig 14336 bp, 14 predicted proteins | sample TARA_B100000686 | Tara Oceans TARA_B100000686 (sample SAMEA2622733) | marine metagenome | biome: marine biome (ENVO:00000447); feature: marine epipelagic mixed layer (ENVO:xxxxxxxxx); material: "saline water (ENVO:00002010), including plankton (ENVO:xxxxxxxx)" | depth 150 m
AAACGGGTAGTAGTTTATTTATTTTTTATATATAGAAGGAAGAAGGAAGATAGAAGAAGGAGCAAGAAAGCATCTGTTGATTAGAGCCTGACGGTTCTGTCAAAGCAGTCATCAAGGAGAGTTTTGAGCATTAAGCAGTAAGCGTTAACGACTATGTCTAAGGCGGGTCATAAAGACCCATTAAGTCAAATTCAGAGGAGGCGTAAGAAATGAGTTGGACTGGAAATGTTTTGAGAGTGGATCTGAGTGCGCGCACCTGCACCACCGAACCCACCAATATGGAATGGGCGCATGACTACATGGGCCAAAGAGGGCTGGCTACCAAATATCTGGTGGAAGAAACGGATCCTAAGGTCGATCCGTTATCCCCGGACAATAAGATGATCTTTGCGACAGGGCCGCTCACCAGTACCATTGCCCCCACCTCGGGTCGCTGGTCCGTCGTGTGCAAGGGGCCGCTGACGGGCGCGATTGCCTGTTCAAACTCAGGCGGCTTTTTCGGGGCCGAGTTAAAGAATGCCGGCTGGGATATGGTGATCTTTGAGGGCAAATCAGACTCCCCGGTCTATCTCGACATCACTAACGACCAGGCTGAACTCAAGGATGCTTCTGATTTATGGGGTAAATCTGTCTGGGAGACTGAGACCACGCTGCGGGACCGCCGGGGTGATCCGGATGTCCGCGTGGCGTCGATTGGTCTTGCTGGAGAAAACGCGGTTTTATATGCCGCCATCGTGAACGATCTTGACCGTGCCGCCGGCCGGTCCGGCGTAGGTGCGGTGATGGGGTCCAAGCATCTTAAGGCGGTGGTTGTGCGCGGTACGGTTGGAGTCAAGGTCGCCGACCCGATGGCGCTCATGAAGAGTTCCAACGCGGCCAAGGAGATTCTGGCCGAGCATGCGGTTACCGGTACCGGCCTGCCGACACATGGCACGCAGGTGCTCATGAACATCATCAATGAGGTGGGCGCGCTGCCGACTCGCAACTGTCAGGATGTTCAGTTCGATGGAGCTCACGACATCAGCGCCGAGGCGATGGCTGAAGTGCGCGAGAGTGATGGCCAGGCCAACCTGGTTTCAAACCACGCCTGTTTTGGCTGTCCAATTTCCTGTGCACGTCGCTCTAAGATCGACCCGACCCATTTCACCGTGAAAGACAAGCCGCAGTACCAGCATGTCAGTGGTGGTCTGGAGTATGAAGCGGCCTGGGCGCTGGGCGCGGCCAATGGCGTCAATGATCTTGAAGCATTGACCTACGCGAACTTCTTATGCAATGAGCAAGGGCTTGATCCAATCTCGCTGGGCTCGACCATCGGCGCGGCCATTGATCTGTACGCGTCGGGTGCTATCACCCAGGAGGATACGGGTGGCATGGCGCTCGAATTTGGCAACACCGAGTCGTTTGTGGCGATAGTGGAAGCGACGGCGCGCGGTGAAGGGTTTGGTAAGGAAATTGGGCAGGGCTCGAAGCGGTTGTGTGAAAAATATGGCCGTCCTGAACTATCTATGACGGTGAAAGGTCAGGAGTTCCCGGCTTATGACCCACGCGGCATTCAGGGGATGGGGCTGACCTATGCCACGTCCAACCGTGGCGCCTGCCATCTGCGCAGCTATACGGTATCTTCCGAGGTGCTGGGTCTGCCGGAAAAGACTGATCCTCATGTCACGGAGGGTAAAGCCGGACTGGTTAAAGCGTTTCAGGATCTGACGGCAGGCGTCGACTCAAGCGGCACCTGTATTTTCACCACCTTTGCTTTATCGGGAGATGACATTGCGCCGATGGTAGACGCGTCCTGTGAAGGGGACTGGAGCGTAGATCGTTTCGTCGAAGTGGGTGAACGTATCTGGAATATGGAGCGCCAGTACAACATTGCCGCCGGATTTACCGGGGCCGATGACACACTGCCAGAGCGGTTACTGAAAGATGCAGCAAAGACAGGACCCGCCAAGGGCCATGTGAACCGGTTGGATGAAATGCTGCCGGAATACTATGAGTTAAGAGGCTGGGATACGTCCGGTGTCCCCACGGCTGAGACGCTGAGCCGCCTCGGACTCTGACTCTAAGGCAGGAGAACGGTAGCACCCCGGGCTCCCGGTGATCGCCAGATTGCCGGGAGCCCGTTCGTTAAATCGGAACCAACAACCATGCATTATGTAATTGCGGGCGCAGGGCCCGCTGCCATCGCCGCAGCGGAGTATCTGCGGGAACTGGATGCGAGCGCTGAAGTGACGCTGATTGGCGCGCAGGCGCAACCGCCGTATTCGCGGATGGCAATACCGTATTTTCTGACCGGCAAGGTAGGCGAGGAAGGGACTTACCTGCGACGGTCTCAGGATCATTACGAAAAGCAGGGACTGAAACTTGTTCATGGCGAGGTCACGGCGGTGGATCCCAAGGGTCACACCGTGACGTTAGGGGATGGACAACAGATCAGTTACGACAAGTTACTGCTCGCAACCGGGGCAGAACCGATCATTCCTCCAGTGTCGGGAATGGACGATCCACGGGTGCAGCAGTGCTGGCATCTTGAGGATGCCGAGCGGATTATTGATCTTGCGAAACCGGGCGCCCGGGCGGTGCAGGTGGGGGCGGGATTTATCGGCTGCATTATTCTCGAGTCCTGGGTATTGCGCGAGGTCAACCTCACCGTGGTGGAAATGGGTCCACGAATGGTGCCGCGGATGCTGGGGGAAAAAGCCGGTGGATTGCTGCAGTCATGGTGCGAATCCAAGGGTGTGACGGTGCATACCAATACCCAGGTGAAAGCGATTGAATCCACATCCGATGAATTACAGGTGGTGCTTGAGAATGGTGAGACGTGTCCCGCTGATGTGGTGATTGTCTCGACTGGAGTGAAGCCCCGGCTTCACTACCTGGAAGGTTGTGATATCAACATTGATCAGGGTATTGTGGTGGATGTCCACATGCAGACAAACCAGCCCGACGTCTATGCAGCGGGGGATTGTGCACAGGGTCTGGATTTTTCAACGGGAGAAACCGCGGTCCATGCCGTACAGCCGACCGCAACCGAGCATGGCCGTATTGCAGCTGCAAATATGGTGGGCGGCAACAACCTTCCTTATAAAGGCAGTCTGAATATGAATATCCTGGACACCCTGGGACTCGTCACCTGTTCCTTTGGAGCCTGGGAAGGGGTCGCGGGTGGTGATAGTGCCGAGATGTATAACCCGGATAACCATCAATATGTGAACCTTCAGTTCAAGGACGACGTTTTGGTGGGAGCCAATTCCGTCGGTTATCACGAGCATCTGGGCGTCCTGAGGGGCTTGATCGAAACACAGATTCCGCTCGGCGAATGGAAAGACCGGCTTAAACAGAACCCCGTCGGACTGGTCGACGCGTATCAGGGAGTGAACCAGGCGGCTCTGCAGAACGGTTGATCGTCGGCAGTGGATGCGGCATGACCATTACTTTCAAACTCTATGCTGGCCTCAGTGAGCATCTGCCCGATGACGCCCGTCGCAATAGCGCTGAAATCGAGTTGTTGCCAAACGAGACTGTTGACCAGGTGATTGACCGCCAGCAGGTGCCTCGCGAGGACGTGCACCTCGTCCTGGTGAATGGTAATTATCTGGACGAAGGTCAGCGCGCCACGCACGTGCTGACTGCGGGGGACACTCTGGCCATCTGGCCGCCTGTGGCCGGCGGCTGATTAAACCGACTCGACGTGGTAACCCACCGTGATGGAAATGCAACGTGAAATGGGCGTCAGTCATGTAGTGTTTTTCCGGTCTTTGGCGCAGTTGCCCGAGGGCTGGGTGCTCGAGACGCGAACCGACGGCGCAACGCTGGGTTATGCCGAAGGCAGGATTGATATCTTGCTGGGAGACGAATGTGAGCGTATTCTCGGTCTCATTCGGTTGCCGTACACACCCGTGACTTTCCGTTACACTGGATTATCTGAACAGGATCGGGAAAAATTTCAGGCGAGGTTTGATCTGACTTTCCAACGTGGTGGGGGTTAATGATTTTTATGAGTGCGATCGCCTCAACTGCCAAAGTCGTACTTGACGGACTGCACCGCCCATTGCGGGATCTTCGGATTTCGGTGACCGACCGCTGCAATTTTCGCTGTGTCTACTGTATGCCCCGCGAAGTATTCGGGCCGGGCTATGCCTTCGTGCCCCGGGAAGAACTGCTGACCCTTGAGGAAATCGCTCGTGTGGCCAAAGTCTTCGCCGAGATCGGCATGCGCAAGGTCAGAATTACGGGCGGCGAACCGCTCATTCGCCGTAACCTTGAGCATCTGATCGAGATGATCGATGCCATGGAAGGGGTGCAGGACATTAGTCTGACGACCAATGGTTCGATGTTGAGCCCGAGTCGGGCAGTATCTTTGAGGCAGGCAGGACTTAAGCGTCTTACCATCAGCCTGGATGCGCTTGATGATGCGACCTTTAAGCGTATCAATGATGTGGATTATCCCGCTTCGCGGGTCCTGGACGGTATCGACAATGCCCGCGCCGCCGGTTTTTCAGACATCAAAGTGAATGCGGTCGTGCGTCGGGGATTCAATGAGCATGCCGTTTTGGACCTGACGAAGCATTTTCGTCATACCGGTTGCATCGTGCGCTTTATTGAGTATATGGATGTGGGAGAAACCAACGGCTGGAATCTTGACGATGTCATTCCCGCCGCGGATCTCGTCGATCAGATCGATGCGCTGTACCCGCTTGAAGCGGTTTCTCCAAACTATCCCGGTGAGGTGGCCAAGCGTTGGCGCTACCGGGACGGTGCAGGAGAAATCGGATTTATTACGTCGGTCACGCAGTCCTTCTGCGGGGATTGCTCGCGTGCTCGACTCTCTGCTGTCGGCGAGTTGTATACCTGTCTTTTTGGAACCCAGGGGCACGATCTTCGTGACCTGCTGAGGTCAGGGGCAGATGATGCTCAACTACTTGAGGCGGTTAGCCGGATATGGCAAGGGCGAACGGACCGGTATTCAGAGCTTCGTGCTACAGCGACACTGGTGCCCGTGTCCGGACAGGCCAAAGTCGAGATGTCACATATCGGCGGGTAGGTTAAGCACCGCGAGTCAGGCGTATTGAGGCCGGGCGCTGCAGACCGGACAGTCGGTGTTCCTTGGCAGGTTGATGGTTTGCCAGTCCATTGCGATCCCGTCAAACACCATCACACGTCCGCGAAGGCCGGGACCGGTTCTTAGAAGCACGTTAAGCGCTTCCAGCGCCTGCATGGTACCAATCACGCCGACAATCGGGGCAATCACGCCCTCCATCGCACAGGTTGCGGCCTCAACTCCCGTATCCGGGTATAGGCATCGGTAGCATGGACAATCGGGATCTTTAGGATCAAAGGTGGCGACCTGGCCCTCCCAGCGAATGGCCGCTCCTGAGACCAGAGGCGTGCCCATCGCGATGCAGGCTTCATTGAGTGCAAATCGCGATGGAAAATTATCGGTGCAGTCCAGAACGACATCGGCCATGCCAACCTGTTCCAGCAACTCGTCGCCTTCCAATTCGTAATCCAGAGCGTCTACCACACATCCGGGATTCAGCTTCTCGATCGTGTGCTGTGCGGAAGCCGCCTTCAGGTCACCGACAGAGGCACGGTTATGAATGATCTGTCTCTGCAGATTGGATTCATCGACCCGGTCAAAGTCCGTAATGGTGACCTGTCCGATTCCTGCGCTCGCAAGGTAGAGGGCTACGGGGGAGCCCAGCCCCCCCATGCCGATGATCAACACCCGGCTTTTCGACAATTGCGCCTGCCCCTCAGTGCCCACCTGGGGAAGTTTGATTTGCCGGCTGTAGCGTTCCTGTTCTGCTGTGTCCATGGCTTTTCTGTCAGGGGTGGCGCCTATCGTGGCGGGCCCGAGATTGGGACTCAGTATAACGACAAGTCTTTTTGCTGGCAGATCAGAAGATAGTCTCAAATAACCGGTAAGCCGTCTGTGACATGCCGAGTTTTTGGTATACACCCTGGGCATCGTGGTTATCTTTTTCTACGTAAAGGCGGATGCCTGCCGCATCTCCGCTTTCTTTTGCGAGAGAGATCACGTTGTCGTAAAGAAGGCGAAAGATGCCCTGTTTGCGCCATGATGGCACAACATAAACGCTCTGAATCCACCACAGATTGCCGTTGCGCCAGTCACTCCATTCGTAGGTGATCATCAGGGAACCGACAGCCTTTCCGTCTGAGCGAGCCACGAGATAAAAGCCGCGGCGATCATCACTGACGACGGCAGCGACTGCGGCATGTACGGTTGCCGGATCCAAGACCAGGTCCTCTGTCTCGGCGGCCATCGCAATGTTAAACTGGGCGATCGCCGCCACATCTTCAGTGGCGGCTCTATCAACGGCAAAACTGCGAGAAGACACGACAGCGTTAGTTCCGGCTGTTCTTGTTCGGGATCGAGATCTGTGGAGGAATCATTCAGATGGCGCAAGGTTTAGACAACCATGAGTTTAGCAAAGCTTCATTCATTGGATTGGGTGTGATGGGTTATCCGATGGCGGGGCATCTGGCAAAAAACGGCTTCGAGGTAACCGTTTATAACCGTACCGAATCCAAGGCCCAGAAATGGGTAGAGGAATATGGGGGGAAAAGTGCGCCCACACCGGCTCTTGCCGCTGCCGATGCCCAGATCGTGTTCGCCTGTGTTGGCAACGATGACGACGTGCGAGCCATCAGCACGGGATCAGATGGGGCATTCGCCACGATGGCACCGGGCACGATTTTTGTTGACCATACGACTGCATCAGCTGAAGTGGCGAGGGAACTCGCTGCCAAGAGCGCCGAGAGTGATATCGCTTTCCTGGATGCACCGGTCTCGGGGGGTCAGGCTGGCGCTGAAAACGGAGTGCTCACCGTAATGGTGGGAGGATCTCAGGAGACTTTTGATAAGTCTCGGCCGGTCATCGACAGTTACGCACGAGCAGTGGGGTTGATGGGGCCGGTGGGGAGTGGCCAGTTAACCAAGATGGTCAATCAGATCTGCATCGCCTGCCTGGTGCAGGGGTTGTCGGAGGGGTTGGATTTTGCCAGCCGTTGCGGGTTGGATGTCGGGAAGGTGCTCGAAGTCATTTCCAAAGGGGCCGCGCAGTCCTGGCAGATGGAGAACCGGGGTCACACCATGGATCGGGATGAATTCGAATTCGGGTTTGCGGTGGATTGGATGCGCAAGGATCTGGGACTCTGCCTCGACGAGGCCCGGCGGGTAAAAGGGCGTTTGCCCGTCACCGCCCTGGTGGATCAGTTTTACGCTGAAGTGCAGGCTATGGGCGGCGGCCGGTGGGATACGTCCAGCCTGATTCGCCGCCTGCGCGACGACTGAAGAGCGCAAGACGTCTGTGCCGTTGCTGGAAAAGGACAACAGCGTTCTGGTTGTTATCGACGTACAGGAGAATTTTCTATCCAAACTGCCGCCCGCTGATCGCGAGCCATTGGTAGAGCGAATCGCCTGGATCATCCATGTCGCGAAGGTGCTCGGGATTCCAGTACTCGCCACTGCAGAAGACGTCTCGGGCGGGATCGATATGCTGCCCCGGCTCAAGGCACTGTTGCCCGAGGGTCAGACGGTGTTTAACAAAATGGTCTTCAGTTTGTACGGGCAAAAAGATATACGCGATGCACTGGTAGCCTTAAATCGAAAAGACCTGGTCCTCGTCGGCCAGGAGACGGATGTCTGCGTGGCGCAGTCAGCCGTTGATCTTGTTAACGCGGGTTACCGGGTTTGGGTGGCTGATGATGCCACGGCGTCACCGGGACACCACCATGAGGCTGGACTCTGCAGAATGCGCGATGCCGGAGTGGTGGTGAGCGGCATCAAGGGGATCTATTACGAGTGGTTGCGTGATGTCCCCAACGCTATCGCAATGGCGTCGACCGTACGCGAGACGCCATCCGATCTCACGCTGTAACCTCTCCTCCAGAAGCTGTTTCTAGGCTTCCCTGAGCCACTTTTCGGTCAGTGTGATGTGATGTCCGGCAAGCCACTGCAGCGCAATGAGTGTCATGCTGTTACAGATTCGACCGGTCTCGAGCAGTGCGAGGGCATCCGGCAGGGTCCAGACGGTCGCACGGATATCTTCTCCCTCTTCGGCAAGTCCATGTACGCCCCCCAGTTCCGCCGCATCCACCCGACCGCAGAATAGATCTACCTTCTCGGAACAGGCGCCAGGCGTGGAAAAATACTGGGCGATGGGCTCAAGGGTTGTAATATCGCATCCCGCTTCCTCATGCGCTTCGCGTCTTACCATCTCTTCCGGCGTTTCCCCCGATTCAACAACACCTGCAACGCATTCAACAAGCCAGGGCTGGGGCCACTGAGCAGACCACGCGCCGATACGAAACTGCTCAATCAGGACGACTTCGCTGCGCACCGGGTCGAATGGCAGGACAGCAGCCACTTCGCCGCGCTCCATCACTTCCCTCGAAAGGGTCTGCGTCCAGTTCCCGTCATACTGCTCATGACGCAGGAGATACCGGGTGACCTTGAGGTAGCCGTCGCCGATCTGCTCCTCGCTTTCGACCTGGACCTGACGTGGTGCAATCATGATTTCAGTTTCTTCTTAGCAAAGGGGGAACCCCCAGACGATCTCGTCCTGATCCCAGGATACCTTCAACACAAGTGGCCACCGCGAGCAGCTGTTCTTCGTGACCGTGTGGTGCGATCAACTGTAGGCCGACGGGCATCCGGCTGGCGTCAAGTCCGACCGGCAGCGTAACGGCGCACAGTCCAAGATAGTTGGCTGGGCAGGTGTTTCGCAGGGCGTCCATATTTTTTGGGCGATAGGTCTCTATTGTCTGGATATCATCAATGACAGGCGGCGTGATGGCAACCGTCGGGCTTACCATGACCTGACATTCCGAAAATCGCTGGGCTGCGCTGCGGCTGAGTTCTCGAAGACGACGGTGCCGGTGCAGGTATTCACTGGCGCTGATGGATCCTCCGTCACGGATGCGTGAGGAAACGATCGGATCAAGGGTATCGCGCCATTGGGGCGCGGTTGAGGATAGCATCTCGTCAATCTCGGCTGCGACCACGCTGCCCACCCCGAGCAGTTCGATCGCGGGTGCCGCCTCCGGCAGTTGTGCGCCCAGGGTTTTTACGCCAGCCTGTCCCAATGCCTTCAGTGCCTCCTCCACGGTTTCACAGATTCCGGGCTCACAGCCGTCCCATAAAGCGGACTCACCGGTGCCCATCACAAAGTCGCTCGGCGAGCATCGGGCAACCTCGCGGGCGAGCCTCGGACCATAACTGCGTTGATGGGGATCGATGGCGGAGAACGCAGTAACCGCGTCCGCGACACTTTTCGTAAGAATCCCGGCAGTATCTAATGACGGACTCAGTGGGAAGATGCCAGAGACAGGCCACCGGCCATAACTCGTTTTCAGGCCGACATTACCGGTCATGCTTGCCGGGATCCGAACCGAACCGGCCGTGTCCGAGCCAAGCGCAACGAGCGCAGTGCCTTCGCACAGGCTGACGCCGGCGCCGCTGCTTGAGCCTCCGGGAACACGATGCTCGTCGGCATCCCAGGGGTTTCTCGGGGTTCCCCAGTGGCTGTTAACGCCCAAACCGCCGAATGCGAACTCGACGGTATGCGTCTTCCCGGAGAACACTGCGTGACGGGAGCGCAAGCCCTTGATGAGATCACCTTCAGATTGCCAGGGCGGCGGCATTGGCGCTGGGGAGCCGGCAAAAGTCTGCGTATCGTTAACGCCGTAAAGATCTTTGACGGAAATCGGAATTCCCTGAAGGGCGCCTGCATCGTGAGCATTGGCGAAGGCCTCATCCGCTGCCTGAGCCTGACCAATAGCCTGATCCGGGGTCCACTCGCGGTAGGCGTTCAGTGAGGGCTCGTGATGGTCGATGCAATGCTGAGTCAGTTCGACGGCATTCACAGATCCGTCCCGCAACGCCTGCCCAATGGCAGAAAGGCTTAAGTTCTCAATAGGGTCAGACATGGTCGGTCTCATCGTGTTCCACGAATGCACAGTGTAAGCCATCTTCGGCGAAGGTAATGATGTCCGCGGGGTGACCAGTCTGTGCGCAGTAAGCCAATAGGTCGTCAGTCGCGATCGTAGTCGTCCTGGTATTGACCAGGGGATGCAGATAGATCACCTCAGTTTTCATGAGGTCACGATCGATTACGAAACGTACGGCCCGGGTCCGGTCATTAACCAGCGCAAGAGGAGAAACCGATCCCGGCTTGATGCCCAGGTACGCCATCATGCGGGCCTCTGAGGCAAAAGAAAAGCGTCCGGCACCCAGCGCCTTGGCCAATGCCTTGAGGTCAACCTCTCGATCCTCATGACAGCTGACTAGCCACATCTTGCCTTTCTTATTTCGCAGGAAAAGATTCTTGATATCACCCTGTCCGCCGGGGGTGACCCGCAGCGCCTTACTGTCCTCAACGGTAAACATGGGCGGATGCTCAATGATTGGAGCATCGATGCCCAGCGACGCCAGTTCCAGCAGCAGGGAATCCGAGTCGGTCGGCAGCGACCCATCAACCAGGCGATCCGGTATATCGTTATTGGAGTTTTGCAAGGGGTTGAACCATGAGATGGCTATAATGGCGGTTATCGAGCGCGCCATTGTGCCACACTGAATTCAGGTTACTTTATGCCAGCGACTGCACGGCGGAAACCGACATCGAAATCCAAAAAGACGAAGCGCCCTGCTGCAGCGGCACGAGTCAGCACGCGCAAACACGAGACCGTGCCGGTCTCTGCGTTTACCGAACGCTCTTACCTCAATTACTCCATGTACGTGGTGCTCGACAGAGCACTGCCGAGCCTTGCCGACGGCCTGAAACCCGTTCAAAGACGGATTGTGTACGCCATGTCCGAGTTGGGCTTGGCGGCGTCGTCAAAGTATAAGAAATCCGCCCGAACCGTAGGAGATGTCCTGGGCAAGTTTCATCCGCATGGGGATTCGGCCTGCTATGAGGCGATGGTGTTGATGGCGCAGCCGTTCAGTTTTCGCTACCCCCTTGTGGATGGGCAGGGTAACTGGGGCTCCCAGGATGATCCGCGGTCGTTTGCGGCGATGCGCTATACCGAAGCCCGGCTTTCCGGCTTTGCTGAGATGTTGTTGTCGGAACTGGGTCAGGGTACCGTGGATTGGGGTCTTAACTTTGACGGGACGCTGCGTGAGCCCCGGCTGCTGCCGGCACGTTTGCCCAATGTCCTGCTCAACGGAAGTTCCGGCATTGCGGTTGGGATGGCGACCGATATCCCGCCGCACAACCTCAGAGAGGTCGTCAGTGCCGCCATCCGTCTGCTGGGCAATAGTCGGACTACGCTGAATCAGTTGTGTGAGCATATCCAGGGACCGGATTTCCCGACCGAGGCGGAGATCGTGACACCAGTGGAGGAGATCCGCGAGGTATACCGCACCGGATATGGCTCAGTGCGTCAGCGGGCAGTGTGGCGCACGGAGGGCGCTGATATCGTCATCGCAGCCTTGCCCTATCAAGTGTCCGGAGAGCGGATTATTGAACAGGTGGCGACACAGATGTTGTCAAAGAAACTGCCCATCGTGGATGATATTCGGGACGAGTCAGATCACGAGAATCCCACCCGGATCGTTATTGAACCCCGATCCAACCGGGTCGATAAAGCGGCGTTAATGGATCATCTCTTTGCCACAACCTCTCTTGAACAGAGTTACCGGATCAACATGAATATGATCGGCCTTGACGGCCGGCCTAAAGTGTTTGACCTCAAGAGCACACTCATGGAATGGCTGGAGTTTCGGTTATCTACCGTCAAGCGGCGACTTCAGTTTCGACTCGACCGGGTCGTTAAACGCCTGCACATTCTGGACGGACTCCTCATTGCCTTCCTGAATCTCGATGCCGTCATCATGATCATCCGACAGGAAGAAGAGCCAAAGAAAGTCCTGATGAAGCGGTTCAAGCTGAGTGAGGCCCAGGCAGAGGCCATCCTGGAGTTGAAGTTGCGGCATCTGGCCAAACTTGAAGAGATGAAGATTAATGGGGAGCAGCAGGAGTTGGCCCGTGAGAAGGCAGAACTTCAGAAAATCCTGAAGTCGCGTGATCGCCTGAAAAAGGTGGTGGGTAAGGAACTCATGGCTGACGCTGAGGATTTCGGCGATGACAGGCGCTCGCCTCTTGTCGTGCGGGATGCGCCCCAGGCGCTCAGCGAGACAGCCCTGATTCCCTCGGAGCCCATCACTGTGGTCTTATCACGCAATGGATGGATCCGGGCGGCCAAGGGAACGGATATTGATCCACGAGAACTGGCTTACCGTGGAGATGATGGATATCTGCATTCCGGCCCGGGGCGAACAAATCAGCCTTTGTTATGTATTGATTCTACCGGGCGGGTATATGGTCTGCGCTCTCATGAACTGCCCTCCGCCAGGAGCCTCGGCGAGCCGGTCGCCAAGCAATTGAAACCGCCCGCGGGCGCAACGTTCTGCGGCATCATGATAGGTGAAAACAATAGCCGTTTTCTTTTGGCTTCCGACGCCGGATATGGTTTCGTGGCGACCCTAGAGGATCTGCTGACCCGAAACAAGTCAGGCAAAGCGGTTCTCAGCGCACGCGGTGCCGGGGTGCTGTCACCACAGCGCGTGTTTGAGTACGAGGACGACTGGGTTGCCGCCATCACAGATACCGGACGTCTTTTGATTTTCCCGTTGGCGGAACTGCCGCTGCTGCCAAAGGGAAAGGGCGTTAAACTGGTCAATATTCCCGGGGCACGCCATAAGGCGGGAGAAGAGAAACTGGTGGGGATCGCTGTGTTCCGTGAAGGCGATGCGCTGCGTCTTTATGCGGGGAAGCAGAGCATGCGTCTAAAGCCCTCGGATATCGATACCTTTGCCGGGTCGCGGGCGCAGCGGGGCAGGGCACTGCCCCGGGGATACCAGCGCCCGACGGCAATCGAAACCATTGTGGCGTAACGATGTCCTGGTGGGTCGTATCTTAGGAAGTGACGTTCATGAAGATGACGGTTCGAACCCCCTCCCGCCCGACTATGGAGCCGACCGAGCCGCTTTATCAACGGGTGCCGACCCGTGCGGAGGACGGCACCCTCTACAGTGACTTTATGGTGCTGATTCCCCGAATACGTGAGCTGCCCGAAGTCGAGATGGCACAGCGGGTATCAGGGCTGCAGGCAGTGCTCGGCCGCTACCGTCAGGTGGTATTCGCTGACCTAAATGTCAGGCTGAATCTGCTTTGGGTGACGGTCATCCCGGAACGGGGTCTCATTCCTGATTTGATCAGCGCGCTGCGCCAGAGAGTTCCCGAAGTCCGACTCGTCGGGCATGAGTAAGCCGCAACCGAGGCAACTCTTAAAACGGTAGTGTGAGTGCCGGCCGCAGGGCCAGAATCTGCTCGCGGTAAAGGTCCTGAATTCGTTCCAGCGCAGAAGCCGTGTCTGCCTCAAAGCGCAGAATCACGGTCGGTGTTGTGTTCGACGCCCGCGCGAGACCGAAACCGTCTTCAAAATCCACACGTACCCCGTCAATGTTGCAGACCGAACCGCCGGAGAAATTGCTGTTGGCAACAAGCTCTTGGATGAGAGCATGATGCTCTCCTTCGTTCATTTCGACTCGAAGTTCGGGTGTGTTCACGGTGTCGGGAATTTCAGCGAAGACAGTACTTGGCGGCCTGTCATCACCCGATAGCACTTCGCACAGTCGGGCGGCAGCATACAGCGCGTCATCAAAGCCGTACCAGCGCTCCTTGAAGAAGAGGTGGCCGCTCATCTCGCCGCCAAATGCGCCGCCTGTTTCCCTCAGCTTCGCCTTGATGAACGAGTGCCCCGTCTTCCACATCAGGGCCTCGCCTCCGGCATCCTCGATGGCTTTGGGCAATAGCCGTGTGCACTTGACGTCATAAAGGATCTTGGCGCCGGGATTGCGGGCCAGGATGTCACGGGCAAAGAGGATCATCTGCCGGTCCGGCCAGATCACCTGGCCCGCGTCAGTGACCACACCCAGGCGGTCACCATCGCCGTCAAACGCGAGCCCTAAGTCAGCTTTCTCTATTTGTACGGCTTCGATGAGCTGCACAAGATTATCGGCAACGCTGGGGTCGGGATGATGATTGGGGAAAGTGCCGTCAATGTCACTGTAAAGTTCAACAACCTCACAGCTGATGTCGCGCATCAATTGCGGCGCTGCCATGCCGGCGACGCCGTTCCCGCAGTCGGTGATCACCTTGAGCGGGCGCTTTAGCTGGATATCTCCCGCGACCCGCTGCATGTATGTCGGAACGACGTCTTCGCTTCGCCGCGCTCCCTGACCTTCGGCAAAGGACTGTGTCTCAATCCGTTTACGTAAATCCTGAATGCGTTCGGCTGCCAGCGTATGG
>TARA_B100000686_G_scaffold45986_1_pt1 | contig 14334 bp, 15 predicted proteins | sample TARA_B100000686 | Tara Oceans TARA_B100000686 (sample SAMEA2622733) | marine metagenome | biome: marine biome (ENVO:00000447); feature: marine epipelagic mixed layer (ENVO:xxxxxxxxx); material: "saline water (ENVO:00002010), including plankton (ENVO:xxxxxxxx)" | depth 150 m
GTGTTCCAGTCCCTAAAAATATAACTCTCATTACATCCGCATAGGAATTTAATGAAAATATGACTAGAAAAATTAGTAAAAAGAATCTCATCGTTTGTATAATATATTTGTAATATAATCTAACAGATAATGAGTAATAGTAAAATAAATAACCTTGATATTACAAATGCTAAGAGGCCTAAAACAAAAGATATTGCTGTCCGAGATGAATATGGTCAAATTAGAGAATTTCCTATAACTGGGGAGTTACCATTAACTATTTTTGTTAACAAAAAAGAGATTGTCACCTTGATGACATTGGGTCACTATCCTGAATCGCTAGTGATTGGCTACCTTCGTAATCAGGGGTTTATTGAAGGTCTGAATGAATTAATCTCTGTTCATGTTGATTGGGATACAAATACTGCAGCAGTAAAAACAATCTCTGATGTAGAGTCATGGGAAAATAAACTAACACATAAAATTGTCACTTCCGGATGTGGGCAAGGCACAACATTTTCTGGTGTTTGGGATGAAATTAAAAATAAAAAAATTAAGTCAGATAAATTAAAACAATCAACTATATATACAATTTTAAAATTGTTGCATGACAAAAATGAAATATATAGAAAATCAGGAGCTGTGCATGGCTGCGCTATATGTGATGATAAAAAAATAATTGATTTTGTTGAAGATGTTGGGAGGCATAATGCTGTTGATGCAATTGCAGGAAACATGTGGCTTAATAACACAACAAGTGAAAATAAAATATTTTATACAACTGGAAGATTAACTTCAGAAATGGTAATTAAAGTAGCTCAAATGAATATTCCATTTTTAGTTTCGCGTTCTGGGATTACAGAAATGGGGTTAAATGTTGCTAAGGAAACTGGTGTTACGCTACTTGGAAGGGCTAAAGGTAAACATTTCTTAATTTATAATGGCTATAAGAATATTATTTTTGATGAAATACCAAAACCAAGACCATCTAAGGCTCCTGATGTCTGGGAAAGAAGATAATATAAAAAACTAAGTTAGCTTATTGACTATTTTCCCAATACCTTCAATTTCAATTTCAATAATATCTCCTTCATTCATTGGACCTAAACCAGAATTTGTTCCACAAGCAATGATATCTCCAGGATAAAGAGTCATATCCTTTGAAAGATGACTCACAATTTCAAAAACATTGAAGAACATATCGCTAGTATTATAATCCTGAACAGTTTCACTATTTAGCTTAGATGTAACTCTTAAGTTCATTGGGTCTATATCATTTACAATGCATGGGCCAAATATTCCAAAAGTGTCAAAGCTTTTTGCTCTAGTCCATTGATCAAATGTAGAATCTTTTTTAACCAAGTCCATCGCTGTCACGTCATTAACGCATGTGTAACCAAGGATATACTCTTTAGATTGATCAATTTCTATGTCCTTACATTCATTTCCAATCACAATTCCCAATTCCCCTTCATAAAAAATACTTTCTGAATAGGATTTTGGCCTAACAATATTTTCACCTGGCTCAATAATGCTTGAAACAGATTTATTTAAGTATAGAGGATTATTAGGTTTTGAAAGCCCTTTTTCATCAGCTAAGGTTTTATAATTATTCCATAAGGCTAATACTTTAGTAGGTTTAAATTCTTTATTTAATTTACCCATATTGCAATTTTTTAATTAGAATAGTTAGTTAAAGAAGATATTCTAAACTAAATATATATGAAAAAAAAGAAAAGAGTACTAATCATCAGATGTGGTTTATTAGGAGATACTGTTGATGCAACATCAGTGATAGAGCCACTAATTGATCATTTCAAAAATAATGTAGAAATAAACTGGGTTTCAAGGCCAGGTATCTCTGATCTATTTAAGCATGACTTTAGAATAAATAAAGTTTATGTTTTAAAACATACTAATTTACCTTTTATTTTTAATGTTGATAAATTAAGAATAATATTTGATTCAATTTTTAATCCATATGATTTAATTTTAAATTTAGAAATTGGAAAAAAATTTAATGATATTGTTTCTGTCTCTAGATCTAAAAATAAAATTGGTATGCCTTATCATTTTATCGTTGATGATATCTTTAAAGAGCACAGAGTTGAACATCAACTGAGAATATTAGATAAATATCTGGATAAGTATGATAGAAAAAAATCTATTCCTTCTATCATTGGCGAGGAAGAAGATTTGATTAAAAGGAAATTTCCTGTTGAAAAAAAATTTGTAGTCCTTTGTCCAACAAATAGCCACTTCAAGAAAGATAACTATAGGGGGTATAGGGCATGGCCTCTTGAAAACTGGAAGACCCTAATAAAGAAAATACTCAAAGAGACTGATTTAAATATTTTTCTCACTGGTAATAAAAATGAACAACAATATTTAAAATCTTTTTATCCATTGGGTGATAGGGTTTTTGATTTATCTGCGAAAACGAATGTTCCTGAACTTATTACTATCATGAAACTTTCTAACTGTGTCATTGCGACAGATAGCGGAAGCGTTCATATAGCCGGTGCATCTGCAAAAAAGATAATCTCTATCCATGGACCAACTAACCATTATCAATCTTCTCCATTCAAAACATCACTTAATAGTATTAAAGTTGCCACCTTGAACCTTCCATGCAGCCCTTGCTATGACACACCTGGAATCAAAAACTGCCCTAAGAATATTTGTATGCATGATTTAACTGCTGAAAAAGTATTCGATTTGCTTACTTCTTTTTAGTTTTATTTTCTTTATTTAATAAATACTTTTCCAAATAATCAAGGTTGCTGTCAGAATTATCTTTTTTAAAACCTGTGCTTTCAACTAAGTCTGTCAAATCATTAAGTCTATTATTTATCATTGCAGAAATATTTCCGTACTTATTGAAATCTCTTATAAGTAAAATGACAATAAAAACTAAAATAGGAAACATTATTTGCGATGTAATAGTATATGCATTTAAAAATTGTCCTATGATGTTACTGCTCATCTTTCAATTTTCCTCATTGTTTCTTGCATGTGTTTATCAATGTCTTCTTCTAACAACTGGTTTTTGTCTCTTGCTTTACTGAGACTAATTTGATTGTTTTCAAATGACTTCCAAAGATTAATTCTTTTTTCCAATATTTCCATAACGATATTGAAATGTGCTTTTTGCGCTTTACTCATTTCTTTCACGAAAGGTTTAATAACATCATTACTGTCACGAGTGCATTGGAGATATTCCGATGATTCATTAGCATTAAGTCCATATGAAGCTAGTTTTTGAGTTCTTGCCTTACCTTCATCAGAGAATTCACACATGATAAATAAATCATACGCATGCGCTCTTGCTTCGGCAAAATTATAATCTGGAAATCTTATATCTATCTGATCAGATATTAATTTCTTATTCATCGCTATGTCATGATCCATGTTACTACTAAGGATTACTTTAATCTCATTTTGACCAATAGGTATAGACTTGAGAAATATAATATTATTATAAACTCTAGTTATGAATTTACCATTGATGTAAAGTTTTCCATAACCTGTCCAAGCGTTGTTGTCTTTCATATCTCTATCAGGAGTAAATTTGAAATTTTTAACATCAGTATGTAATTGATAGAAGGGACCAATTTTATGTAAAGTTATTTTTATTTCAGGTATTTTCTCTTGAGTTACTTCCATCTGAGGATTGTAATATTCTTTCCAAAACTTTATTCTCTCTTCTTGATCTTGATGCGCAAAAATATTAGTTGTAAAGAAAATAATAAGAAAGAAATATGGTGTCGCTACGGTGTGTTTCATGTTTTTTTAGTAATAGTTTCAAAGTGTATAGCTATCGTATCATTTTTTTTATCTTCATAATACAGACTGATTGTCTTCTCTATCACTGGAAACGCAAGATTATTCCATGGAATCTCTTTTTGAGAGAACAGTTTTACGTCTGAACTTTCAGGTCCAGCGGAATACTCACCATTGAGTAGTTCTCCATAAAAAATAATATAAAGTTGACTAATATGAGGTAAATTACATAGCAAAAAAGGTTTTAAGTCTACTGCTTTTGCTCTAGCTTCTTCAAAAGTTTCTCTAGCAGCCCCACCTTCAATAGTTTCATTATTTTCTAAAAAGCCAGCAGGTAGAGTCCAATATCCAGCTCGAGGTTCTGTAGCACGTTCGCACAAAAGAATTTTATTATCATAAGTCAGTAGACACCCGGAAACAATTTTTGGGTTTTCATAAAATATACTGCCACACTTATCACAGACAGCTCTTTCTTTGTTGTCTCCGTCAGGTATTTTTATCGAAACCGTTGAACCGCAATACGAACAGTATTTATGTGCAAGCCTTGTTCTTCTGAGATTATCTTCCATCAAAGTGTTATTGTATCAATTTTTTAGTGTGAATGTGTTGTTTGAGCGTCCCCAAGGGGAGTCGAACCCCTGTTGCCGGGATGAAAACCCGGTGTCCTAGGCCTCTAGACGATGGGGACCAATTAGTATTATTATCAATGAATAAATAAGTTTTTTATTATACATAGTAATTTAATAAAATGATAACAAATATGCGGTATTTTAAGTTTGTATGAAAAGAGTCTTGCCTTATTTTTTATTTGTATTATTAATTTCATATTTTGTAATGTCTAACCCATCCCATGCTTGTTATGAAAGACAAGCAGACAAGAGTTTTGCAAGCAAAGAGCATTGGGGGACAATTTGTATTGCAAGTATCAATATTTATGATTTTGGAGATCAACAGGCAGAAGAGATTATAATTCCTGCAAACCTTTACCTTCCAAAAAGTTTAGAGGAGCCTGTGCCAGCAATAATAATGTCTCATGGCGCAGGAGGTATATTTCGTTTTCACCATAGATACAAAAGGCTTTTTCTTGAAGAAGGTTATGCCGTATTAATGATCGATCATTTTCATCCAAGAGGCAAAGTTTTGGACAACAACTTTATTGATATTACTGAACCAATGATGATATCAGATACTGTAGCAGCCTATAACTTATTAAAAAAACATCCATCTATTTCTAATGAAATAGGTTATGTAGGCTGGTCCAAAGGAGGTATTGGTACTGTGCTGCTAAAGGATAAAAGGATTCTAAAAAAATTTAACCTTGAAGAAGATAGTTTTAAGTTTTTAGTTGGAATATATACTTTTTGTGGGTTCAATTTTAATAACAAGAATATTTCTGAAACTCCACTACTGCTGATAAGCGGTAATGAAGATTCGATAACCCCAGCTCATCAATGTAAAAGCTTTTCTGAAAAACTAGATGTAATACATAACACTAAATACTTAGGAATAGAAAAAGCACATCATGGTTTTGATAATTACGCATTCTACTTAGGAGCGTATATACCGTGGCAACCTATTATTACTGACTTTTCTGAAAATTGTATTCTTAAAATTAATGATTCATATGAAACTACAAACCTGAATGAAAGTTTAAAACTGAATTCTCTAAAAAATAGGTCTGATTTTATAAAAAGCTGTACTGAAAATGGTGCATATGTAACCTATAGTTCGAAAGCTGCGAGGCTTACAGAAGAGGTTCTAGTTCATTTTATTAAAAAAAACTTACCATCAAAATAATTTTTATAATAGATTATGTGTTAAAACTAAATAGAGGATTTAAGTGAGTTAAGCCGCTTCAATGTATTATTTAAACCTAAAACAAAACAAAGATCATCAATTGATGGGGCTTTTAATTTTCCTGTCAGAGCAAATCTGATAATTGGTCCTACTTCGACAAATTTCATGCCAAGTTCTTCGCATATAACTTTCATTGTATTACTAATGTTTTCCTTATTATCAAAGGTTATCAAATTAAATTTTTCTATTGATTTATCTAATATAGAGTTTACTGATTCTTTATCGAATTTTTTTATAACATCTAAATCATAAATTACATCATCTACAAAATAGTAAGTTAGACTTTCTGCTATTTTTTTAAGACTGAATTCTCTTTCAATACCTAGCTCAAGAATTTTTTCTAGGTATTTTTCATCATCTACCTTGATGTTAAGCATATCAAGATATGGTAAAATCATCTTTCTAACATCGCTTATCTCTTTATTTTTAATGTAGTGTTGATTTAACCAATTTAATTTATCGTGATCAAAAATAGCAGCTGATTTTGTGACTCTTTCTAAAGAAAATAGCTCAACGAGTTCTTTAATAGAAAATATTTCTTTATCTCCGTGAGACCAACCAGTTCTCGCAAGATAATTAAGAATTGCTTCGCCAAGATAACCTTCCTCAATAAAATGCTTTATATCTACGGCGCCATGACGTTTTGATAATCGCTTACCATCTTTACCGTGTATCATAGGCAGGTGAGCAAAGCTTGGTATTTGTGACTCAAAAGACTTGAAAAGATTTATTTGAACAGCCGTATTGCTTAAATGATCGTCCCCTCTAATTATATGTGAGATTTCAAAATCTATATCATCAACAACAGATGTTAAATTATATGTAGGGACACCATTAGATCTCAGTATGACTACATCATGGAAAGAGTCAGGTTTGAAAGCTATTTCTCCATGAATAAGGTCATTGACATTGATCATGTGCTCTTTTTGATTCTTGAATCTTATAACATGTCCTTCTTTATTCAATTTATTTGAAAATTGTACTTCTAAATCAGTATCTTTTGTTTTTTCATTAATTTGTATTTTGTCATAGTAAGCATCTCCGTTTTTTAATAGTTGTTCTATGCGCTCTATGTAGGTATCAAATCTGGAAGATTGATATATAATTTCATTATCGTGATTCAACCCCAACAGATTTAATGCAGAAATAATAGCCTCGGAGTATTCATTTGTACTCCGGGTTGTATCTGTATCATCAATCCTTAAAATAAATTGACCATTTTGACTCTTCGAAAATAACCAAGAAAATAATGCTGTTCTAACTCCACCTATATGAAGCCATCCTGTCGGACTGGGTGCAAATCTAGTTTTAACCATAATTATAATGTCATCTTAAATCCATCAACTAATGCTCCAGGTAAAGAAGAACTAAAAGTTGATCTTTCATCATAGGTACTACAATCCATCATTAATTGTTGAGTATTAGTTAATCCTAGAAGATTTTCTCCCAAAATGTTATAAACAGTTTCATCAAATCTCATTGTATTAATAGGTCCGAGATATTCACCACCTTGTACCTTAAAACAACCAAACCTTGTCAGACCAGTTATGCGCGCCTTATTTCTGTCTGAAAAATTTAAATACCATAAATTACTGATATAGATACCATCAGCGAGTGTCTTTAGAATTTCGTCATGTTTTATTTTGCCAGCCTTCATATCAATAGCTACAGGAGTTTCATGATATTCTGCTCCATTATGCTTTATTGAATATTCTTGGCCAGAGCGAGGAGAAATTAATGATTTTTTATAATCTCCATTTACTATCAATTCTGTATCATTTGGTTTTATGAAACCATCTCTATGAAAGTTTGGGCTTATACCTTTAGTTAAATTTTCAGATATATGGACTGTTTTATGAAGTTTAGTTTCTCTTTTACTCATTAAATGTAATGGGCTTGTACCTATCTTATGTGCCTTATAACTAAATCCACCCCAACATAGCATCTCAATAATCTCATTCAATGCATGTGGAGATAGATAAACTTTATAATCATCTGGTTTAAGTTTTATTTCGTCATTTCCTAAAGCAATAAGTTTTTGTTTTCCTTCGTCAAGTATTTGCCGAAAAGTATCTTGATTCCATTGTAAATCTGAGTAATTTTGTTTCACTGCTTTTCCAGATTTTGTGTAAATTGACCAATCAAAGTTGAATGAATCGTTTTCATGCCAATTAGTTTGACCAAGAGAGTTAGAAAACCCCCTGTAAATGTAACCTGAAGATAAAATTCCTACCATATCTAGACTTGAGAAGCTCTCTATTATTCTCTCAGCTATGTCTTTATTATTTATATTTTCATTTCTACTTAATTTTTCTGTAGAGTTTTTTTCTTTTGCATACATTAAATACGGGTCTGGCGGTAATTCTGATAGCTCTCTTTTTAAGAAATTTAGGGCATCTTCAACAAGTTTAGCATCTTTTTTCAAATCACCATTAAGTCTCATTGTTGAAGTTATGGTCGTTCTCTTTTTTATGAAATCAAGTGTTAATGTTATTTGTTTAACATTGCCAACTTGCCTAATCTTCGAATGGTTGAATCTTATATAATCGCCCACCTCGGCATCAAAATTCAATATTAATAACTCATTATCTTCAATTAAACTAAATAACAACTTTGAAAGGCTAAGGAAATAATCTTTCATTTAATGCCGCCAAATATTTCGACATTTTTAAATAGACATGCAGGTGTTGAATGACCAACAAAAATACTTTGGTTTGGTTCACCCTTTCCGCAATTCGCCGTTCCCAAAGTTTTACGCGTATCTCCATTTCCAACTTTAATAAGATCTTGCCAAAAATGTTGGGTTATTCCTCTGTAATTTGGATTTTTAACAATATTTGTTAATTTTCCATCTTTAATTAGGGTTCCTTTTTCACAGCCAAATTGGAACTTGCTTCTGTAATCATCAATAGACCAGGAATTATTTGTTTCAACAAAAATACCATCTTCAACAGACGATATTAATTCATCAAAGCTTGACTTTCCTGGTTCCAAATTAATATTTCCCATTCTATCAATTGTAGGTCTATTCCAATTAGAAGCCCTCGAACAAGCAACAGTATCAACATCTGCTCTCTGGCCAGAGAAAAATCCACCTATTGGTCTTAATAAAATACCATCCTTAATCAAAAACTCTTTTGAAGCTGTTGTTGCATCATCATCAAAATTATATGTCGCTAATTCAGTTGGTAGTGTTGGATCAAATGTAACGTTTAATAACTCCGATCCATATTTATATTTTCCAAACATGTCAAGTTTTACAAAACTAGAACCAGCATAATTTCTTTCATCGCCCAATATTCTATCAAGTTCAAGAGGGTGACCAATTGATTCATGTATTTGAAGAATCATTTGATCAGGTGAAATTACAATTTTAGTTTTTTTATCTGGACAATTAGGGGCACGAGATAATTCAATCGCTTCATTTGCAAGATTAGATGATTTTTCAGAAAATTTTATATCATCAAGAAAATCATAACCAATTTGCCTTGCATGCGCATGTCCACCAAAAGTTCTTGTTTGTGTTTGTTTTTTATATTCTGCTGAAACAAGTACTTGTGGTAACAAATAGGAAATTCTCTGTCTGATATGTGAGTCATTCGAGTCCATGAAAAATGTTTCAATCTTGTTATATCTTAGACTTGCAGCCCAATTAGAAATAGAAGGGCTGCATTTCAATTCTTGATTTATATTTTTTAAGAAATCTATTTTATCTTTAGTTGAAATTTGAGCCCATAATTCTTTTTCATTTGTAAAATAATCACCATCATGCTTTTTCAGTGGGGATATATCTGGATAATAGGTAACTTTATCTTTTGAAAATGAAGACCATTCCATAGCTTTTCCCAATGCATCTGATATTCCGGCCTCCGTTAGATTAGATGTTGCACCGTAACCTATTCCGCCATTATTGAATACTGTAATCATGACGCCATTATCTTCCAAGATTTTAACCGGTTCAGTAATTCCGCGAGTAACGGAAATTACATTGGTATACTTGTTGACAAATCTGAACGAACAATAATCAACGTTTGGTATTAGTTGTTTGACTTTCTTAAAAAAATCGTCTCTCATAAAGATATAAATCATTATTGTAACATCCAAAAGATACTGATGCATGAGATTTACCCATTAATACAAGAAACTGAATTCCCTGATATTTACAGGGGAAAACTAGATACTTTGCAGATTAATCTAGGATATAAATGCAATCAAAGCTGTATTCACTGTCATGTTAATGCTGGACCTAAAAGAAAGGAAATGATGAGCATTCAGACCATGAAAGAAATACTTAAGTTTATAAAAGCAAATAAAATAAAAATTATAGATATTACAGGAGGTGCCCCAGAACTAAATCCACATTTTAAATTCTTAGTTAATAACGCAAAGAAATTAAATTGTCATGTAATAGATAGGTGCAATCTAACCATATTACTAGAATTAAAAAATCAAAAATTAGCTAATTATTTAGCAGAAAATAATATTGAAATTATTGCTTCATTACCATGTTATCAAGAAGAAAATGTCGATAATCAGAGAGGTAAAGGAGTTTTTAAACAGAGCATAGAAGCTTTAAAAATTTTAAATAGTTTAGGCTACGGTACTAAAAAAGATTTATTATTGAATTTAGTTTTTAACCCCCAAGGTACACAGCTTCCTCCCAAACAATCTGAATTAGAATCACAGTATAAAGAAAAGTTAAATCAAAAATATGGAATCCATTTTAATAAATTATATACTATTACTAACATGCCTATTGCTAGATTTGGGAGTACTTTAATCTCCAAAGGTGTTTTTAAAGAATATATGTCTTTACTAAAAAAATCATTTTCACATGCAGCCCTAAATAACGTTATGTGCAAAAAACTACTTAGCGTAGATTACCAAGGTTATTTATATGATTGTGATTTTAATCAAATGTTAAACATTGGATTAACAAAAAATAAAAAGAAACATATAAGCACGCTTAATGAAGGTGTTTTGGATGGACAAAAAATAAATGTTGCTGATCATTGTTATGGATGTACCGCTGGAAGTGGAAGCAGTTGTACTGGAACATTAACCTAAAATTTTTTCTATGATTTCTATAATTATACCTACTCTCAATGAATCAGAACTGATTCTCAATAATGTTCAAAATCTTCAAAGAATTAGAAATCAAGGACTTTGTGAAATTATTATTATTGATGGAAAAAGTCAAGATGATACATGCTCACTAATAAGAAACTTAGTTGATAAGTTAGTTATCATTGAACCGAAGCGTGCATCTCAACTTAATGCTGGTGGAGATATTGCAAAAGGAGACATCCTATTATTTTTACATGCAGATACATATATATCTGAAAAAAATATAATTGAATTAGAAAATAATAAAACTGATTTTCACTGGGGTTTCTTTTCTCTAGGTTTATCTCAAAACTCTATAAAATATAAGCTATTGGAGAAATGTATAAATTTAAGATCATACTTTTTTAACTGTGCAACTGGAGACCAAGGAATTTTTATGAAAAATGAAATTTTTAAAAGAATTAATGGCTTCCCAGATATAGAACTAATGGAAGACTTAGAAGTATGTAAATTACTAAAAGAAATTTCTGAACCACTAATTATAAAATCAAAAATAATTACGTCAGCTAGGAAATGGGAAAAAGATGGCTTCTATTTAACCGTCTTAAAAATGAGACTATTTAGGATTCTATATAGTCTTGGCCTAAGTGCGAAAATTCTCCATAAATATTATTAATGAAAACTTCTATTAATATATTAACAAAATGCCCGTATACCGGTAATCCTAAAAGTCGACTAAATAATTTATTGACTCAAGATGAAAGGGTTTTTCTAACCAAATATATGATATTTAATATCCTAAATGAAACAGAAGGCATAAAAAACACTTCTATTAGCTTATGGGTCTATCCAAATCATCATCATGTTTTTTTTAATAAGATCTTTTTAAATTTTAAAATAAATTTAGCTAATCAAATTGGAAATACACTTAATGAGAGAATGCAGAGCTGCATAATTTCTGAATCAAAAAAATTTGAAAACATTATATTAATTGGTTCTGATATACCATCATTAAATAAAAGTATTATTCAAGATGCAATTGAGTTTTTAAACGAGAGTAATTATGTTTTAGGTCCTTCTAGAGACGGTGGTTTTTATTTATTTGGATCAAAATCATCTAATAATATTTCATTAGACTTAGTTAAAAATAATGATTTTTTATCCATTCAAAATACTTTAGAGTCAGTTGGAGAAAGCTATAAAGTATTACAAACCCTTAAAGACATTGACACAAAGCATGACTTACTTTCTATTTAATTTTTTTTCGGGAAGTGATCATTTGGGTTTTTCTTATTATCATAAAGTTCATTCAACTTTATATACTTCATATAAGTATTGAACATAGTTGTTATAGCAACAGTAAACCCATCTATACCCTGAAAAATTCCACCTTTTATAAAAAGTTTTTTTAATAAAGCAAAAATTGAGTGCGTGACTGGCCGTATATTTGATGGTTTCACACCCTGAGAATGAAGTGTCTTGGCACTTTGAGTACTGTAAAAATTTATTTTTTCAACCCACTCAGTGTAGGAAGAATAAGTGTGATGAGTTATATGACAATCAGATTCAAATTCATTTTTTACAGATACAAATGAGTGTGATGTGCGGTCAAGGTAATTTGTTAGTTTCCTATTATATAAACGAACTACTCTGTCAGGGTAAAACCCAGCAGCCTTTATCCATCTTTTGCCTGCAAAGTTTCTTCTACGAAATGAATATCCATCATACTTACTATTTTTTAAGTCTAAACTCTTAACAAACTTAACTAAGTCGTCTTCTAATTTTTCATCAGCATCTAAACTAAATACCCAATTATTTTTTGCAAAGGTTGATGCGAATGTTTTTTGAGGTCCATCCCCAAGAAAATCTTGCTCTATGACTTGGGCTCCAAGTTTCTTTGCAATATCTCTGGTGCTGTCAAAACTGAGCGAATCTACTACAATAATCTCATCACAAATAGATTTAAGTGATAGGATGCAGGTTTCTATTTGAGTTTCATTATTTAAGGTAATAATTGTTCCACTTATTTTATTCATATACTCTTTTTTTCATATGTTATTAATGTAATTATCTAACAAATTAAAATGGTTTTGATAATCATATGTTTCTTCTGCATACACTTTAGCATTTTGTGCTAAATTTCTCCTTAATTCTTTGTTATTGATAAATATTAAAATTTTTTCGGCAAGAGAATTAGAATTCTTGGTTTCAAACATTAAGCCATTTTTCCCATCCTCTATAATTTCAGGTACGCCACCCGCATCACTACCTATAACAGGCACACCCATTATCATTGCCTCTGCAACTACAAGACCGAAAGTTTCCTCGTATGTAGGAAGTATTATTAAATCACAAAATGGCATTATCCTCATTGGCTTTTCTGAGTGTGCAATAAATTTCACAAACTTAGATAAATCAGACTCCATTATTAACTTTTCTAATACTCCTTTATAACTAATATCCATAACATGTCCAACTATTAATAACTGAACATTTGATTTTATTTTTTTCATTGCCTCTATAACTAAATGTTGTCCTTTCTGATTTTCAATTCTTGAGAATATTCCAATAGTTAACAAATCAGGATTAAGGTTATTTGTTTCAAAGAATTTTTCTTTTGTATCTAAATCTGAGTCGAGCTTTTGAATTCCATACGTAAGCTTTTGTATCCTTGTAGTAGGAACTGGAAAATATTTTTTAGCTTCAGTCATTAATTTATCAGTAATTACTAAAATGAGATCTAAGTTCTTATAAAGGAATTTATGATAAAAGTCATCCTTCATTCTAGTAATTTTCATTTGTCTATAGTAAATTATAGAAACTTTTACTCTACATAATTTTTTAATCAAAACCGCCAATAAAATATCTTTAGTCCAACTAACATGTATTGTTTTAATGCTATTTCTATCTATAATTTTTGCTAATTTAGTCGCATAAGAAAAAATATTAAAAATATTAATTTTATTAACCAAAAATGCTTCAGGGCCAATTAGTTTTTCAATTTCAGAGTTTTTTTTACATACTGGAAAAATAGATTTACACTTAGAATTATAATAATGGATTAACTTAACAAAGTAGAGTTCAAGTCCGCCCTTATCTGGTGAAGTACAAATGGCTAATATCTTATTCATATAAGCTTAGATTATTATAGCAAAAATACTAAGATTAATGTATTGTATAAAATAATTAAACTCAGAACATCTATTTAATGAAAAAAATTTTGGTAACAGGGGGGGCTGGATTTATTGGTTCCCATTTATGTAAAAAGCTTATTGATGATGGCAATGATGTCTTATGTATAGATAATTATTTTACTGGCACTAAAAAAAATATAAGTAACTTGTTTTCTAATAAATATTTTGAAATGGTCCGGCATGATATTTGTTTTCCACTATATGTGGAAGTAGATGAAATTTTTAATTTAGCATGCCCTGCTTCACCTATTCATTATCAACATGATCCTGTTCAGACAACTAAAACGAGTGTTCATGGAGCAATTAATATGCTTGGTCTTGCTAAGAGAATTAACGTGAAAATTCTTCAGGCTTCAACTTCCGAAGTCTATGGAGATCCTGAAAAACACCCACAAAATGAAAAATACTGGGGTAATGTTAACCCTATTGGTCCGCGTAGTTGTTATGATGAAGG
>TARA_B100000686_G_scaffold181378_2_pt1 | contig 14326 bp, 13 predicted proteins | sample TARA_B100000686 | Tara Oceans TARA_B100000686 (sample SAMEA2622733) | marine metagenome | biome: marine biome (ENVO:00000447); feature: marine epipelagic mixed layer (ENVO:xxxxxxxxx); material: "saline water (ENVO:00002010), including plankton (ENVO:xxxxxxxx)" | depth 150 m
GCTAGTTTTGGTCCCTTGATCTTTTAATGAGACTTTAAAATAATGTTTGGAATCAAAAAAATTAAATTTGCTATTTTTTACTTGCAGTCAATAGATTAAATAATGTATTTTCGAAATAGTAATGAACGTTTGTCTTGTTTACGCCTTTTAAGGAAGTTCTGTTGAATAATAAGAGAATATTTGTTTTACAAACTCTAAAAAATAAGTCGTTTAGTATTTACAATACTTTTTTATTAATTTTTTTAATTTTAATGATAAGTTTTGTTAATTATGGTTGTGCTTCCAAAGCGGCTTCTAATAATATAGTAAGTACTTCGACTGAAATGTCTGATCCAATTGAACCTTTGAATCGTTTTGTATTTGAATTCAATAATGTTGTGGAGGTGGTTGTATTAAACCCAGTAAGCAGCATTTATTCTGCGGTTTTTCCTGATATTGTCAAAGATTCAGTTCGAAACTTTCTCCGTAATCTGGAAACTCCTGTTACATTAGCTAACGATATTTTACAGGGAGAACATCTCAGAGCGAGAGATACTTCAATGCGCTTTTTAATTAATTCCACTGCAGGCGTACTCGGATTGTTTGATATTGCGTCTCATTTAGATTTTAAATATCACAATGAAGATTTTGGTCAGACTTTGGCCATTCATGGTGTTAGTCAAGGTCCTTATCTAGTACTTCCACTTATTGGACCTTCTTCTCTTAGACATACGGTTGGAAGAGTTACTGATATTTTCCTGAGTCCAATGACCTATGTTAGCGATGTAGAAAATATTAATTATACTCTAAAGGGTATAAGAATAATAGATGGACATTCTCGAATTAAGGACACATTGGCAGATTTAAAAAGAGATTCCTTAGACTATTATTCTTTAATAAGAAGTGTCTATTCGCAAAGACGTAAAAGTGTAATTCTTAACGAAAAAAAATCTAAATAAATTTTTCATATCTAACCGGTTTTTTTGTTTTTACCGATCAGTTGAGGTGATCTTCTCCTAATGGTATCTAGTGATAAAAAAATTTTAACGAAAAAAAAACTAAATGTTTTATTGGCTAATCCTAGAGGTTTTTGTGCTGGTGTAGTTAGAGCGATTGATATTGTGAATCGATCATTAGAAAAATATGGTCCTCCTATTTATGTTCGTCACGAGATTGTCCACAATAAATATGTAGTGGAATCGCTGAGAAAAAAGGGTGCGCGTTTTGTAAATGAATTAGATGAAGTTCCTGAGGGAGCTATTACCATTTTTAGTGCTCATGGTGTTGCAAAAAAAGTTTTTGGACAGGCGGAATTGCTTGGTTTAGATGTAGTGGATGCGACTTGTCCATTGGTTGAGAAGGTTCATGAAGAGGGAAGAAAATATTATGAAAATGGTATGGAAGTTGTTTTAATTGGTCATAAGAACCATCCTGAGGTTGTTGGAACAATGGGACAGGTTCCCGGCGAGGTGAGATTAATTTCAAGTAAAGAAGATGCTTTAAATTTCAAACCAAAAGATACAAATAAGATTTCCTATATTACTCAAACTACACTTAGTATTGATGATACTAGTGAAATAGTAAAAATCTTGAAAACTCGTTTCCCAGATATAAAAGGCCCCAACTTAAAAGATATTTGTTATGCGACGCAGAATAGACAAACTGCTATCCGGGAAATAGCAAAAAAAGTTGATTTAATTTTAGTTGTAGGTTCTAATAATAGTTCAAATTCAAATAGACTTTGTGAAATTGGCGAAGCAGTCGATGTCCCTAGTTATCTTGTTGAGAATAAACAATCCTTACAATTAACATGGTTTGAAAATGCGAAAAGTGTTGGTATTAGTGCAGGCGCATCTGCCCCTGAAGTTTTGGTTGATGAATTAATACAAAGTCTCAAAGTTGAATTTGATTTATCACTTGAAGTTTTAGGTGGTCAAAAAGAGAAAGTTTTTTTCCCTCTCCCAGATCGTTTAAACTCATAGGTTCTATTTTTATTCTCTATCGTCTCTTAATGCTTTCCAGCTAGCTGGAAACATTTTAGCGCTTTGTGCATCGATTTTGTCAGCAATTATTTGGGTTTCCTTTTGTGCGTCTGGTTTACAACGTAGATTACATACTCTCGCAAAAGCATAGAGGGTTCCACTCCAATACCATTCGGTCATCATCGATTGAGGAAGAATCATACGAGCCATTTCCGGAGCAATATCTTTTTCTAACATTTCTTCATATATTTTTTTACAAGTCTCCGTTACTGAAGTAACGTCAAACTCTATTTCTTCCTCTGAAGAACCTTGTTTTTTATTCTCTGCGGAAAGTCTCCATTTTTTGGGATTATAAAATTCTGGTTCATCGTCAACGTAACGTCTTGAAACTTCATTCCAAACTAGGCCAACTTGATGTTTCACTAATTGTCTTGCAACAAAAATAGGAGCTTTGATATGAAATTGCATCGAGGCATGACCAAAGGGACTCCAATGATTATGTTTTGCGAGATAATTGATAAGTCTTGAGTCTGCTTTTTCTTTAAATTCTTTGTGTGATTTTGCAAAGGAGACACGAGCAGCATTTACTACACTTAAATCGCTACCCATATGATCAACAAGCGTAACATCCATAATTTCTCCATATAAATTTTATGGTTTCGATAGTTTTAGAAAGTTCAGAAAGACGGGCAGGTACTAAAATAATTTATTTGTAAATCTGAGTTGCTATCATAAGATAAAGTTAGAGGCGGCGAGTAAAAAATTGAAAAACTTTAATCAATGTGAATATATTATCTACTTTATTTATGTTCTCTACAAGAGAAATCTTTTTGTTTTACTTTCTACAACTTGCAAGTTTTAAATTTTATAATTTGTATATAGACTCTTATTGTGTAGGATCAGTCTTGCTTACTAATTAATCTTTTTCGTCGTGAGTTTGTCGATTAATTATTAATAATTTTTATAAAAGGATTTTTTTTGAAATTACTATTTATTTGTTTTAATGTTTTTATTTTTTTCTTTTCCTCTTCTATGTTTTATGGAATAGAAGCAAAAAAACGAAGAGGAAGAAAGCGTCCTCCACCATTAGTTTCAGTTGCTAAAGTCGTAAAACGAGAGGTTAGCAATCGTCTTAACTCAATAGGAACGGCAAACCCTTATCGAAAATCTATAGTAAGTTCGCAAATTGAAGGTCGGGTTAGTACATTTCCAGTTTTTCAAGGAACTTATGTTGAAGCAGGTAAATCAATAATCGCAACTCTCGAAAAAAATAGTCTTGAGATAGATTTACGAGTTAAGAAAGCAGAATTAGAAAAAGCTAAACAAGATTTATTAAGTAACAAACGCGATCTAAAAAGAGCAAAGGATCTGTTATCTCGTTTGATTATAGATAGAGTAAACTTTGATAGAATCGATACCAAACACCAAAAATCTATTTTTGAAGTAAATAGAGTTCAAGCTTTAATTGAACGCATTTCTGATCAACTTTTGAAAGCCACGATTCGGTCTCCTCTAACTGGTTTTGTTACCTATAAATGGTCAGAGGTAGGAGAATGGGTTCAAAAGGGAGGGAGACTAGTAGAGGTTGTGGAGGTATCAAAAATAATTGTTCGTTCACCAGTTTCTGAGAAACAAATTCATACCATTAAAAAAGGTGACAAAGTTCGCGTGTCATTTGATGCTCTCAATGGAAAAACTTTTTACGGAAAAGTCCGAAGCATAATACCTCTTGCTGATCTCAAGAGTCGAACTTTTCCCGTAGAATTCATTTTAAAAAATACAAAAGATTTTGCTATTAAAGCTGGAATGTTTTCCAGAGTTACTATCGAATACGGAACTAAAAAAACGGCAATTCTTATTCCAAAAGACTCGGTTGTAATTAGAAGACGCGGGATGTCTGTTTTTGTTTTAGAAGATAATCAAAAGGTTAGCGAAATTTTATTTAATCCTGTTAGGAGTGTCGATTCTTTTGTAGAAGTACCAAAAAGAATTTTAAAACCAGGGCAAAAAGTCGTAACACAAGGGAATGAAAATCTTAGAAATGGAATGTCTGTTAGAATAAGAGGTAATAAGAGTAGTTGGAAGAAAAAACGTTTGAATCGTCGTTAGAATTAAAGATGTTGATAAATCTAATTCATTTTCTTTTCTAAATTTTAGTTTTACAGGAGTAAATTTTGAATTTGCCAAGATCTTGTGTGAAGAATCCTGTCACTACAATGGTTTTTGTGATTCTTGCTGTTCTATTTGGTCTAATAAGCCTTTATCGTATTCCTGTCCAGATGAAACCAACCATAGATAGACCAGTAATAACAGTAGATACAGGTTATAAAGGTGCTGCGCCTCTAGAGGTTGAAGAAGAAGTCACAAAAGGAATAGAGAAAAGACTTACTTCTGTGGAGGGTCTATCTAGAATGACGTCCACAAGTCAGGAGGGACGTTCAAGGGTAATTCTAGAGTTTGATTGGGGAACTAACAAAAACGTTGCAAGGCTGGATGTTTCTGAAAAGCTTGGCCTAGTCAGGAATTTACCAGATGATTCTGATAAACCTATCGTAAAAGCAGTGAATTCTGATTCACAAAGACCGATCGCTTGGATAATGTTAAAAACGGACCTTCCTTTAAATAATGTCCTTATGGTTGCAGATGATGAAATTCGCCCAAAATTTGAAAGGATAGATGGAGTTGGTTCGGTTCGCTTATATGGAGGTTCAAGAAGAGAAGTTAGAGTTACTATGGATTATGAAGCTATGAGTGCAAGAGGAATAACAGTTCGTTCTTTGCGAGATGCCTTGATTAAGGAAAATCAAAATACAAAAGGTGGAAAGATAGATGAAGGAAAGAGGAGATATGCAGTAAGAACAATTGGTAATTTTACAAATATTTCTCAATTAAAAAGCGTTATTGTTGCTCGTACTTTATCTGGACCAGTATATCTCAGAGACATAGCTGACGTAAATTTTGATTATGCGGAGCCCTCCAGAAAGATTCGTCAAAATGGGAAACCTGCTTTAGGATTTGGAATTTTGAGAAAAACTGGTGCAAATACAGTTGCAGTAATGAAGAGAGTAAGAAAAGCAATTAAAGAAGTAAACATAAGGTACAGTGGAAGAGATATTCGTCTAAAACAAGTATACGATGAGACTAAATATATCGACCAATCACGAAATCTAGTTATTAACAATATTTATATTGGCGGAACTCTTGCCGTCACTATTCTATTGATTTTCCTTGCAAGTATTTCTGGAATTTTAGTAGTGGGTATAGCCATTCCTGTTGCTGTAATAGCTACTTTTATATTTATTTTTATATTAGATAGATCTATGAATATTATTTCGTTGGCTGGACTTGCTTTTGCTGTTGGTATGGTCGTGGATAATTCTATTGTAGTTTTGGAAAATATTTTTCGTCATAAGGAAATGGGAAAATCAAGTTGGAATGCATCAATTGATGGTGCTACAGAGGTATGGGGTGCCGTATTGGCGTCTACACTTACGACCTTGGCTGTGTTTATACCTATTATTTTTTTACAGGATGAATCTGGACAACTTTTTAAAGATATTGCAATTGCGATAAGCGCTGCTGTCGGGATTTCTTTAGTAGTTTCTGTCACGGTTGTTCCAATGTTAACTTCAAGGTTTTTAAAATCATCACAATTAGATAATTTTTTATTGAAAATTTTCACTTTCCTCCAATTGTACGCGATAGGTAGATTTATACAGAGAGCATATATTTCTATTTTACGTTGGTTTATGCGTGGAGTTTTAAAAAGAATATGTGTTGTATTGCTTATAACTATTGGAGCTGTATTAATCGCTTGGAAATATTTTCCTCCAATTGACTATTTGCCAAAGGGTAACAGAAATCTTTTTTTTGTTTTCCTAAGAATGCCACCTGGGCTTAATTTAAATAAAGTCGATGGAATAATTAACAAATTAGAAAAAAAATTCAATAAATTAGAAGAACTTGATCGTTTTTTTGCTGTAATCAGAGTTCAAAGACCTATTATTGGATTAGTAGCAAAAGAAAAATTTTCTGATCTCAAATCCATGAGGAAACTTAATAAAAAACTTTTTAGAATGGTGCAGGGGATTCCTGGCGTTAGGGCATTTGTGACCCAAGCTTCACTGTTTCGCCGAAGAGGGTCTGGTTTTATAGGTGGCATAAATCTTCATGTAGATATTACAGGGAATAGTTTGCAGGAAATTCAAAGAATTTCAGGTGATGTTGGAGAAAGTGCGAAGAAATTAAAGGGAGTTCGTTTCGTTAATAGTAGTTTTGATCTTGGTAGTCCAGAATTGCAGGTTCATGTTGATCGAGAAAAAGCTGCTAATTTAGGAATATCAGTAAGTGAGTTAGGAGATCTGGTCGAAACACTAGTAAATGGCACAAGAGCAGGTTTATTTTTTGACGATGGAGAAGAATTAAATATTATACTTCGTGATCAGACAACTAATTTTTTAAAGACACAACAACTTTCTAAAATCAAGATAAATGAAAAAAGTGGAAATATTGTTGAATTGAGGGATATCGCAGAAATACGTCCCGCTCTAGGGCCAACAAAAATAGAACATATAGACAGGGATCGTTCTTTAAGTATTACTGTGAATATTGGAGAAGATTTACCATTACAAATAGCGATTGATCGAATGAAGGAAAAAGTTATCAGTCCTATTCGAAAGAAACTACCTCTTGGATATTCTGTCAACGTTGCGGGTAGAGCAAAAGATTTAGAACGAACTTGGGATTCTCTTAAATGGTCATTTTTACTTGCACTATTTATAACGTATCTTTTAATGGCAGCATTGTTTGAAGCTTGGAGTTATCCATTCATTATTATGTTTAGTGTTCCATTTGCTACTACAGGAGGAATTTTACTAGTCTCTTTCGTGAATTCTATCGAATCTTCGGTAAAAATGGATACCTTGACGATGCTTGGGTTTATAATTCTTACTGGTATTGTGGTGAATAATGCGATTCTATTGGTACATCAATCATTAAATCATTTTCGTTCGGGTATGAAAATGAAAGATGCTATTTTGGAAAGTTGTAAAGATAGAATGCGTCCGATTTTTATGACAACTGCGACTACTGTTTTTGGAATGCTACCTCTAGTAACTTCTACTGGTTCAGGCAGTGAACTATATAGGGGATTAGGTTCTGCAGTTCTTGGAGGATTAGCGACATCGGCTTTATTTACGCTGATCTTAATTCCTGTCATTTTTTCTTTATGGGTTGATTTAGTCTCAAAGGTTACACGTAAAAAAATTTAATTTTCTTCTAGAAAAGAATCCACGGCATTATTCCATTCGCAATGACTTCTTCTATAACTATAATGTCCCCCTTCATCTAGAATTACTAATTTGGAATTACTAATTTTAGATTGTAAATCTTCAGCATAATATGGAGGAGTGAGGGCATCATCTTTTGCAGCAATAATTAAAGAAGGTTTTTTGATAAGATGTAGTTCTGAAAGGCGGTCATGTGATAATGTCATATCAAGTCTTGAAGAGATTACTTCAACAGAACCAATAGTTTTTTTTTGTTTCGCTTCTAATTCAAGTAAGTTGTCATACATGTTCTTAAATTGTGTCCATCCAGCAGTCCAAAGAGAACTGAATTTAATATATTCTTCCCTTCCATAGGATTCAGCAATATGTTTTCTAGATGTTTGAACCCTAGTCATATATTCGTCTGCTTTTGTCCAAGTGTTAGAGAAAATACAAGCTTTAATTCTATCTGGATAATCTAAAGCTAGATTTTGTAAAACACAACCACCAGTTGAAGTACCTGCAACGAAAGCTTTATCGATATCTAATGTATCCATAAGCGCAATTGCATCTTTTGCAATTAAATCTGTTGAGTAAGCATTTAAAGGTTTATCACTTTCCCCGGTACCTCTATGATCAAAAGAGATGCAACGGTATTTTTTCTCAAAATGAGGAATTTGAAAATCCCATGCGTCTAAAATTCCAGTAAGTCCAGGAATAAATAAAAAAGCATCCCCTTCGCCTGAGTCAGAGTAATTTATAAAAAGATCTCCTGTGTTGATTCGTGTCATTGTCTTTCCTCTTATTTTTTAGTTTTCTGCATCTAGAATTTCTTGAACTTTCACAGTTCTATTTTCTTTTGCAGACATAACACCTGCCATTATTACAGCGAGAGATTCAACAGCCCTAAATCCATCAACTTCTGGTTTTAAATTTTCTCTAACGCAATTTGCAAATTCGTCCAGTTCTTCGACGATAGTATCATTTTTAATGTAATTCACAGGGTTAGGAGATTCTTCTCCTCTAGACAGAATACGCAAACCGTCGAAATGATTAAAATATGCGGTAGCAGTTTTTCCATAAATATTCATTAAGTAGTATTCGGAAGCAGAGGCATAACTCGCAGTTAAATTTGAAAGAGATCCATTTTCATGCTCCAGAATTAGGTTGGCGATATCTGGATTCTCACCCGGTAAAACTAATTGAGCAGTTTTAGCAGCAACGGATTTAACTGGTCCCATCAAGAATTCAAGAACGTCTACATAGTGTATTCCTATTTGGAGCATGACTCCTCCAGGCATACCTTCTGACTCATATCTCCAGTGTCCAAGTTCAAATTGTCCTTCCCGGTCTCTACTAATATTACATTCAGCTTGTACCATCTTTCCAAAATTTCCCTTTTCAATTTCCTTTTTTATCCATCTAAATTGATTCTCTCTCCTTCTTTGGTATCCGATAGATAATACAATATTTTCTCTTGCACAAATTTCAGCAATCTTTTTTCCATCTTTTATATTGTGTGCTATAGGTTTATCAAGAAAAACATGTTTTTGAGATATTGCAGCATTTTCAGTTGTTTCCAGGTGTACATGATTGGGTGTTGTATTAATGATTGCCTCTATAGAATCGTCCTGAAGTATTTCTTTGTAACTAGATGCAGCACTACAATTATATTTTTCTGCAAACTTTTTCCTTTTATCTTCAGAACGACTGTAACAACTTACTATGTCTAATTTATTTGTTTTTTTAATTGCATCAGCTAAAACATCTGACCACCATCCCATTCCCAAACTTGCTACACGTACTGGTTCAAAACTCATAAATAATACTCCTAAATTGAATGTTTTTTTCTTCTACGAAAAAACATAGGCCATAATATAGAAATAGCCGATAAACACAAAAAGAAAATACTAATTGGAGATGTAAAGAAAATTGAAATATCTCCTTGAGATGAAGTTAAAGCAATTCTTAAGTGTTCTTCAAGTTGTTTGCCTAGGACTAAAGCTAAAAGAAGAGGGACTACAGGCATGTCCAACCACTTCATAAAAAGACCCAATAAACCAAAGGCAAACATAATATAAACATCAAAAAAAGAATTGCGTAGGGCAAAACTTCCAACTACGCAAAGAACTGCAATAATTGGAAGGAGTATAGATTTAGGTGTCCTTAACAATTTAATAAGTAACGGTAGTGTTGACATTGCTATTAAAAGATTAAAAAGGTTCGCCCAAAAAAAAGAAAAAATTACAGAATATGCAAAAGGTGCTTGTTCCATAAAGAGAAGTGGTCCTGGTGCAAGACCGTGTACCAGAAGAGCACCAATTAAAATAGCTGTCACAGGATCTCCTGGTATTCCTAAAGTCATCATTGGTATTAATGCTCCACCACAAACAGCGTTATTTGCAGATTCAGGCGCTGCAATACCTTCAACACAACCTTGTCCAAATTGTTTAGGATTTTTGCTTATTTTTTTCGCGTAATCATAACTTATGAATGCTGCAATTGGTCCTCCTGCTCCAGGAAGTATGCCAATAAAAGTTCCCAAAAAAGAACCTATACAAACAGGAAATTTTATAATTTTGAGATTTTTTAAAGATGGCAAGAGTTCTTTTATTTTAGAATTCTTTGTTTTGTGATTAAAGTTTTTAACTGAATTACTCAAATTATCCGCAAGTTGAGGAATTGCAAATAGTCCAATTAATGCTGTTAAAAAGTGAACTCCTGAGAGTAAATCTGGATTACCAAAAGTAAATCTTTCTGTTCCCATGACTGGATCCTGACCTATCGAAACAAATAATAAGCCTATTATTCCAGATAACAACCCTTTTATAATTGATTTAGTTGCAAAGCTACATATTACTGATAAACCAAAAAAGACCAAACTAAACAAATCGGGTGCTCTAAATGAAAGAGCAATTTCTGCAAGTTCTGGGGCAATAAAATAGAGACATATAAAACTAAATAGACCTCCTAGAAAACTTGAAATAATTGCAGTACTAAGAGCAATATCTGCTTTTCCACTATTTGCCATAGGATATCCATCTAGCGCAGTAGCAGAGGCTGAAGGTGTACCAGGAATTTTTAGTAGTATTGCTGAAAAACTACCTCCCATCATTCCACCTGCATAAAGCCCAAGTAATAAAGATATAGAAATAGAAGGAGGTAATACAAAAGTTAGAGGTAAAACAATAATGATCCCAGCGCTTATAGTCATTCCAGGTATCATTCCAACTATCAAGCCAATAAATGAGCCTATACAAGTAGCTAAAAGACTTAGCAATTGAGCAGATTTTATAAAACCTTCATAAACATCTGGATTCATTCAGATCCCTTTAGATAAATTAATTTGGAAGATAGATTGAAAAAATATTTTGAAATAAATAAAAAATAAAAAAAGGAATAGAAAGTGAAAAAAATGAGATATAAAAAAAACGTTTTTCTGATGTTAGATACATAAAACCTGCAAAGAAAAAAGGAGTAATTAATAGAAACCCAGTGAAAGGCAAAAGTAAAATATAAAAAAACATTAATAAAATTAGTGTAAAAACTTTTTTCCCGAAAATTTCTTTATTGTCTTCATTTTTCTTTTTATAAAAGAAATTTTGGCAAAGAAGCAAAATAGAAAGAATCAGAAAGCAAATAGCTATGACCCATGGAAAGAATGATGGTCCAGGCGTATTTGGAAGCGTTCTGATTGGAAGCCAGTAGGTTAAATACGAATACACTATGCCAACGATTAGAAATACAATAGATGAAATTAAATTTTTTTTACGCATTTTCAAAAGATAACCGTCCTCTTTTTTTCTTAAGAGGACGGTTATTTTCTTTTTAAAGGATTATTTCTTTCTTTTTGATTGATAGATCCCAGCTTGTTTCATTACTCTAGTAACAATTGTATTTTGGGATTTTAGATAAACTTCAAATGCAGAAGAATCCATCGGTGCAATAGTAAAACCCTTCTTTTTACCAAGGGCAGTAAAAGCTTTTGATCTTGCAGAACGCATCATAGCATTAGAAATTTTTGCTTTTACTATAGCAGGGGTTCCTTTTGGAACCGATAGGCCTCTAAAAAACTCCATTTCTGCATTGAATCCAAGCTCTTTCGCAGTTGGGACTTTGGGTATTACTTTATTTCTTTTGGCACCAGGAATCACTAAAATACGAATTTTTCCGGCTTTTGCTAATCTAGTAGCACCCGTTAGAGGAGCTACCATGGCATGTGCTTCACCACTTAAAACTGAAGCATTTCTTCTCTTAATACCAACAGGAAGATGTATTACTTTACAATTTGTTGCAGTAGTAAGAACTACAGCTCCTAAATGTGTACTACTTCCAGTTCCTGAATTTGCAATTTTAATTTTACGAGGATTTTTTTTGCAATCCTCTACAAATTCTTTGAATGAATTCCATTTAGCGTCTGCTCTAACAGCTAAAGGAAGTGGTTGCATTTCTACACGGCCTACATGGTCCATAGTGTTATATTTAAATGGGACATTGCCAATATTAGTGGTTGTTAAAATAGAAGTTGAATTCCATGCAATCGTATATCCATCTGGTTTTGCATTTTTAACGAAGGTATAGGTAACTGCACCGCCAGCGCCTGGTTTATTTATAGGAACAACTGGAACGCCTAAAATCTTAGACATGCCTTTTGCAAGAAGCCTTCCTTCTATATCAGCACCACCACCGGCCCCAAATGGTATAATGAATTTAATTGGTTTATTTGGATATTCTGCATACGAACTTTGGGTAAATGTAAGCAAGGCCAATACAAAAAGTAAGATTGGCAAAAGTGAAAAATATCTTTTCATTTTCTCCTCCGTTTCATTGGGAATGTAAAATGGTTTCATACTTACTTTACTAAGTTTTAAAAATTAGTCAATTTGTTCTTTTGCCCCAATTGCATCTAAGGCGGCTTTAGCAATAATTTCATCTTGTTCCCAATCTCCACCACTAACTCCTATTCCTCCAGAGCATTCTCCTTCAAAAATGATTGGGAAACCACCTTCCATGGCAGTCCAGCGCTCTGGTCCAGCGGCAAGAGCAAGTCCGATTGCGTGTAACGTGTCCATGTGTTGTCCTTGTGCCCCTTGTGTTGTAGTTGATCTTTTGTTAGATGCTGCGCAAACAGCTTTTGTTGTAGATGAATGTTGTGTATGGAAACGACCACCGTCCATACGTTCATATAAAATTAAATGGCCACCTTCATCTACAATTGCAACTGCTGCAGGTATTCCGAATTCTTCTGCTTTTTCTATTGCAGCAGCCATCATCTTTTTTGCTCCTTCGTTAGTAAGACGATTTATTTTTTTGAAAGACATAAAAAAACTCCCTTTTATTTTTTTTTGTATAGATTAAATTCTATTTATAGAAGTATCCTAAAGTTAAATATTTTTATTAAGAATTCAGAAGAGATCATAACAATTTTTATAGGGTTAAGAAAATTGAGAGAAAAAGAATCAGATATACAAACCTTTATAGAAGATATAACAAAACTGGCTGGATCTTTGGCTTTAGAATTCTATGGGAAGGTATCTAAAGAAAGAAAACAAGACAGTATTGTATCTAAAGCAGATAGAACTGTTGAAAACTTTTTAGTTTCGAAGATTCTTGAAAGATTTCCAGACGACTATATTCTAATGGAGGAGCATGGTTCAAAAGGAATTTTTAATTACGACAAATCTCAAAGATGGTGGGCTATTGATCCAATTGATGGAACCGGTCCATTCTTGTCAAACCTCCCTTTTTGGTCAGTTTCTGTTGCAATGTTACAAGGTTCCGAGGTTGTCTGTTCCTCATTGAATATGCCACTTTTAGGTATGTTTTTTTCTTCAAAAAAAGAAGGAAAGACGACTTTAAATGGTAATAGTCTTTCCAAGTTAAGTAAAAATGTTAGGGATGAATTTGATTTTTCATTTGTCCCTTGTAGTCCAGTGAACGGATTAATTATTAAATATCCCGGAAAGAGACTCGCTCTGGCGGCATCCTCAATACATATTGCATTTGTTGCATGTGGTTCTGCTAAGGGTGCTATCATTGAACCTAATAGAGCATACGATATTGCGGCAGCTTCACTTATTTTGGAACAAGTGGGTGGCTGTATTAGATATTTAAATGGTAGTGAGATTGATTTTGCAAAGCTTCATGACGGTGAAAAAATGAAAACTCCCATTATTGCTTCTCATCCTGAAGAATTTTCTTTTTTTCAAAAAGAGGTTTTTTGGAAATAATTAATTAGATCCACATTCCAGAATTTTGTAAAAGTTCGTCTAAAATAAAAGAGACTGAATCGGGTGATTCCGAAGGAGCCATGTGACCTATATCTTCTAAAAGATGAAATGTAGAATTTGGAAGAAAATTATTTAATTCCTGAAAATCTTCTTTAGGAATTAAACGGTCTTCTGTCCCGCCAATGACAGCGCAAGGAATATTTATTTCCTTAAGTCTTAAAGTGTGATCTTGGCGAAGTCTAATAGCATTAAGTAATTTCGCTATATTTTCAGGGTTTTGTTTTGAAATAATTTCTTCTACTTTTTGTACATATTCTGGATTATTTTTTACAAAAATATCTCCAAAAATTTCAGGCGAAAAGTTTTTTGCAAATCTTTTTGTTCCTTCATTAATAATATCGATCATTTGTTTTTCTCTTTTTTTCATTCCTTCTATGGAATCTGAAGAAGCTCTTGTGCTTAAAAAAGCAGCTGCACGAATAGTACGAGGATTACGAAGCAGCATTTCTAATAGAATGTACCCACCCATAGAAAATCCCGCGATAGCTATTGATCTTATATTTAAAGCATCAATAAAAGCATTGATGTCATCAGCCATTAATTGAATGCTTACTTCTTCCATAGAGTTTCCAGTTAAACCGGAACCTCTAAGATCAGGCACTATAATTCTATATTTTTTTTCTAAATCTCTGATTTGGTTATCCCACATTGTATGGTCTAGAGAGAATCCATGGAGAAGTAGTAAAGCGGGTCCGCTTCCAACATCTATATATGAGATTTTTAGATTGTTTGCTAATACTGATTGCATATTTTTTTCTCAAAAACCTTTTTAAATTTTCTATGCTTGTAAACTTATCTTGCTTTTTTT
>TARA_B100000686_G_C16805562_1_pt1 | contig 14316 bp, 13 predicted proteins | sample TARA_B100000686 | Tara Oceans TARA_B100000686 (sample SAMEA2622733) | marine metagenome | biome: marine biome (ENVO:00000447); feature: marine epipelagic mixed layer (ENVO:xxxxxxxxx); material: "saline water (ENVO:00002010), including plankton (ENVO:xxxxxxxx)" | depth 150 m
ATTTTTGATGAAATTGATTCGGGAGTTTCAGGTATTATTGCTAATGAAATTGGGATTTTAATGAAAGAGATGGCAAAATCTATGCAGGTCTTAACAATTACACACATACCACAAGTAGCTGCTAAAGGAACAAATCAATTCAAAGTTTATAAGACTACTAATGGGAAAACAACAGAAACTTATTTAAAACAATTAAATGATAGAGAAAGAGTAGATGAAATAGGTTTAATGTTATCTGGAAATCAAATTACTACTACTGCTCTTAATCATGCAAGAGAATTGTTAGATTAAACTATATTTGTTAAAAATAACTATATGCCATATAAGATATTAGAAGGGAAAAAGGGTGTTATCTTTGGAGCTTTAGATGAACATTCAATCGCTTGGAAAAGCGCTGAAGAAATTTCTGAAGCAGGTGGACAATTTGTTCTTACAAATGCTCCAGTAGCATTTAGAATGGGAACTATAGAAAAATTAGGAAAAAGCACAAATTCACTTATAATCCCTGCAGATGCTACATCAATGGAAGACCTTCAAAATCTTATAGATAAAACTTTAAATCATTTTGATTCTAAACTTGATTTTATTTTACATTCAATAGGAATGTCAGTTAATGTTAGAAAGGGCAAGGAATATAAAAATCTTAATTATGATTGGATGACAAAGGGCTGGGATATTTCAGCAGTTTCTTTTCATAAGCTTATGCAAACTTTATATAATAAAAACGCGATGAACCCTTGGTCAAGTATTATAGCTTTAACTTATATTGCTTCCCAAAGAACTTTCCCGAATTATAATGATATGGCTGATAATAAAGCATATTTAGAGTCTATTGCTCGAAGTTTTGGTTATTTTTTTGGCAAGGAAAAAAAAGTTAGAGTAAATACAATTTCTCAGTCTCCAACAATTACTACTGCTGGAAAAGGAATAAAAGGATTTAATGGATTCATCAATTATGCTGAAAAAATGTCACCTTTAGGAAATGCATCTGCAGAAGATTGTGCTAAATATATTGTTACAATGTTTTCTGATTATACTAAGAAGGTTACACTACAGAATTTATTTCATGATGGTGGATTTTCAAATGTAGGAGTTAGTCAAGATATCATTGATTTATTTGATGAAGCTTAATCCTTTAAAAAATACTAGCTCAAATACTTTAGCTAAAAAGCAAAAAATAAAATTGTTTTTAATTTTTGTTCTAATATCTACTCTATTTTGGACATCTACTAAGTTTTCTAAAAATTATTCTTCGTTAATTTCTTTTAAAATTGAATATCAAAATACACCTGAATTAGTAATTATTGAATCTAGCAATCAAAATATAGAATTATATATAAATACTTCAGGATTTCAATTATTATTATATAAAATTTTTCCTAGAACATTATATATAGACGCATCTTTAGCATCTTTCAAAAGATCAAAAGCAGAAATTGATTTAAGTCAATATAGAGGTGATATAGAGGAGCAAATAAATGGAACTTTTATTAGTTTTGGAGATAATATATTATCATATAAGTATTCAATTTTATCTCAAAAAAAATATAAGGTTATTCCTAATATAAATCTTACTTTTCTACCTGGTTATAATTTTGTAAATGATTGGAAGATAACTCCTGACTGTGTTTTAGTTTCCGGTCCAAAATCAAAATTAGATAGATTGAATTATATTAAAACAGAATTTGTTATTAAAAAAGAAGTTTCTGAAAATATATATCAAAGCACCTATTTGATAAATCCAGATTCTTTATTAATAATTAAACCAAATAATGTTCTTGTTGAAAGAACCATTAAAAGATTTACGGAAAAGGAATTAAACCTGCCTATTAACGTAACCAATTTACCAAAGGATATTAATATTAAATTATTTCCTGAATCCGTTTTGGTTAAGTTTTCATTCCCTATAGAATTTGTAGAAGAAATAAATCATAAAGATTTTATGTTAAATTTTGATTTTCAAATGACTGAAAATGGTAAGTTTAAAAGTTTACCATTAACTATATCAAAATTTCCAGAAATGGCCAAAAATATAAGATGGATTCCACAAACAATATCTTATTTAATTAAAAAATGAAAGTTATTGGTATTACCGGGGGAATGGGAAGTGGTAAAACTAAAGTTTTAGGTTTTTTTCTGGATAATGGGATTACTTGTTATAATTCTGATGAAGAAGCTAAAAGAATAATGAATACTAATCCTAAAGTAATAGAAGAATTAAAATCAACTTTTGGGAATCAAACTTATAATAAAGGTAGTTTAAACAAAGTTTTTTTATCTAAAATTGTATTCAATGATCTAAGAAAATTAAAGTTGTTAAATAAAATTATTCATCCATTAGTTCAAGATGATTTTAGAAACTTTAAAAGTTTAAATAAATCTAAATTAATTATAATTGAAAGTGCCCTTATGTTCGAGACCGGCATTTATAAGGATATGGATTATATTATTTTAATTACGGCTCCGGAAACTATTAGAATTAATAGAATTATGAAAAGAGACAAACTTTCATCTAATAATATTAAATTAAGAATGAATAGTCAATGGGAGGATAATAAGAAAATTATTTTAGCTGATTTTGTAATTGAAAATATTAGCTGGGATAATACAGTTTTAGAGTTAAAGTCTCTTTTAAATGATGTTAAATCTAGATATAAAATTATAGATTAACAATACATTAGGATTTAATTTCTAAAATTTTAAAGACTTTTGTATTATAAAATCAATGATTAAATTTTGAAGAAATATTATTTTATTTTTCTTATTTCATTAATAATTCTTTCAATTGTTGGGATTATTTTTGTTCAAGCATATTGGATAAAATCTTCATGGAATAATAAGGAGGAGGCATTTTCCTTAGCTGTTAACCAAATTTTAGAATCAGTTGCTATTGATGTTCAGAATAGGGAGCTTAATGATTATATTTTGGCTTATGAAAGACTTATTGATTCTGTGGGCAAACCTAACGATTCTAATTTTACTGATGTTTTTCTTTTTTTACCTGATGATAACTCTACAAACCTTTCTACTTTTTTAGCTTATGGCATTTTACAAGAGGATTACAACATTGATGGTTCAGATTTTGATCCAAGATTTGGAAAACTTTCAAGTTTATCTGATTATAAAAGTATTAAAACTACTGCAATTATAAGTAATGATGTCTTTAACAGAGAGAATAATATGTTGACATCAATTTCAAAATTAAAAACAGTTGAAAGAAGAAATCCTTTTGAAGTTGCAAAGTATAGGTCAATTTTTATGGAATATATGGCTAATCTTCCAATTCATAAAAGAGTAAGAACTTCAGAAATCACTAAACTTCTTAAAAGAGGTTTAAACGATAAGGATATTAAAACTCCTTTTGAGTTTGGTATTTACAATAATAATCTAGCAACAAAAGTAAAATCAAATAATTATTCTGAAATAGAAAAGGGACCAAAATATTCAACTCCAATTTTGGTTGATGACAGGGGTGAAAGCCCATATGAGTTAGCTGTTTTTTTTCCAAAAAAGGAAATTTTCGTACTTTCTTCATTGTTGGGAGTAGCCGGACTTTCTTTAATACTCACTTTATTCATTGTACTAGTATCATTTAGTGCACTATATCAAATAATTCAGCAAAAAAAGATTTCAGTTATGAAAACTGACTTCATAAATAATATGTCACATGAATTCAAAACTCCAATTGCAACAATTGGACTTGCTATTGATGCAATTTCTAATTCTCGAACTATTCAAAAACCGAATAAAGTAAAGAAATATACTAATATGATTAAAGAGGAAAATAATAGGATGTTAAAGCAAGTTGAGGGAGTTTTAAGAATATCACAACTTGAAAAAGGAGCTTTAAAAATTAATAAAGAACTATTAAATCTTCATGAAATAATCAAAGATGCAATTAATCATGTATCACTTTTGATTCAAAGTCGTTCAGGAATAATTGAAGTCAATTTTAATGAAGTTGATTTTAAGATTAAAGGAAATTTACATCATTTAACAAATGTGTTTATTAATATATTAGATAATGCTATAAAATATTCTGATGAACCACCAATAATTAAGGTTGATACATTTTTAAAAAAAAATAAAATTATTGTAATTATTGAGGATAAAGGTATTGGGATGGACGCTAATGCTCAAAAATTAATTTTTCAAAAGTTTTATCGTGTTCAATCTGGAAACATTCATGATATTAAAGGCCATGGTTTAGGGTTAACATATGTTAAAAAAATTATCGACGTTCATGGTGGATTTATTAGTTTAAAAAGTAAAAAAGGATATGGAACAACTTTTGAAATAGCTTTTCCTATATAATTTAATAAAATTCAATTATGGTAAATAAAAAAATATTGATAGTAGAAGATGATCCAAATTTCGGAAGTATACTAAGAGATTATCTTTCTTTAAATGATTACAAAATAACTCTTGCTAAAAATGGTATCGAAGGTTTTGAAAAATTTAAAAAGGAGGATTTTGATTTGTGCATTCTTGATGTTATGATGCCATACAAAGACGGTTTTACTTTGGCTCGAGAAATTAGGGAAAGAAGTAATACTGTGCCAATTATATTCTTAACAGCAAAGAATTTAAAGGAAGATGTATTAAAAGGATTTAAAATTGGCGCAGATGATTACTTAACAAAGCCATTTGATTCAGAAGTATTATTAGCAAAAATTAAAGCTATTTTAAATAGACAAACGGCTATAGAAATTCCAGATTCAGAAGAGTTTGAATTTAAAATTGGTGATTTTATTTTTAATTCAAAATTGAGATTTTTATCATATAAATCAGATAATTCAATTAACCTATCACCAAAAGAAAATCAATTGTTGCGTCTTTTGGTAATATATTTGAATGATCTACTTCCAAGGGAAGTTGCATTAAATAAAATTTGGAGAGATGATAATTATTTTACTTCTAGAAGCATGGATGTATATATTGCAAAACTTAGGAAATATCTTAGTCTTGATTCAAAAATAGAAATAATAAACATTCATGGTGAAGGATTTAGATTAGTCGTAAATAATTGATATTTCATCTTTTTCTTCTAGGATGAAAATTATCTATGATAGTTTTTAAATATTTACTATCCATATGTGCATATATTTCGGTTGTTGTTATACTTTCATGTCCCATCATTATCTGAATTGATCTAAGGTCTGCTCCATTTTCAAGTAGGTGAGTTGCAAATGAATGTCGCAATGTATGTGGACTTATCTTTTTTGTAATTCCTGCATTTTTTGAAAAATTTCTTACAAGGATAAAGATCATTTCTCTACTAAGTTGTTTCCCATTTCTATTAAGAAATAAAGTATCTGAATACAAAGGATCGATTTTACTGATTTTTCTGTTATTTTCAATATATATTTGAATATGTTTTTTTACATACTCTCCCATAGGAACTAAACGTTGTTTGTTTCCTTTTCCAATTACTTTAATTATTTTTTCTTTAAAGTAAAGATTTGATATTGTTAGAGTTATTAATTCACTGACTCTGAGGCCAGCTCCATATAAAGTTTCTATAATTGCACGATTTCTTTGCCCATTAGATTCACTTAAATCTATACTTAGAAGTATTTTTTCTATTTCAGTAATTGATAATATTTCAGGTAATTTTCTGCTTAATTTAGGAGTTTCTAGATGATTTGTTGGATCATCAATTCTAATTCCCTCATGATTTATATAATTAAAGAAGCTTTTTAGTCCTGAAATTCTTCTAGCCATTGATTGTGGACTTTTAGTTTTTGCTTGTGCATAGATGAACGATTTTACTTGATCTTGAGTTATTTCTTTAGGAGAATTATTTTTTTTATCAATTTTGAGATAATTAATCAATGCATCTATATCTTGGATATAACCTAAAATAGAATTCTTTGATAAACTTCTTTCAATTTTTAGGTAATTTTTATATTGACTCAAAATATTTTCCCAATCCATTTAAAACTTATAATTATTATACAGACTAATATAGAAATCTTAAATGTAGTATTTTTGTAAAAAAAATAGAATGAAAATATCTATTATTAATGGTCCTAATCTAAACTTATTAGGTAAACGAGAACAAAACATATATGGTTCAGAATCCTTTGAAGAATATTATAAAAAATTAATTAAGGAATTCAACACCATTAAATTTGATTACTTTCAGTCTAATGTTGAAGGTGAAATTATTGATCAAATTCACAGAGTAGGTTTTTCCTCTCATGCTATTTTGTTAAATGCAGCTGCATATACGCATACATCAATTGGAATTGGTGATGCAATTAAATCTATTAATACTCCAGTCATTGAAATACATATTTCAAATACTTTTTCAAGAGAAGATTTTAGACACAAATCATTTATTACTCCTTCTGCAAAAGGTTTAATTGTAGGTTTTGGACTTGATAGCTACAGATTAGCTATAATGAGTTTATTAAAATAGATTATAGATGTATTACTTCATCGTATGCAGCAGCGACAGATTCCATTATAGCTTCACTCATAGTTGGATGGGGATGTACCGCTTTTAGAACCTCATGTGCTGTTGTTTCTAGTTTTCTTGCAAGGACAACTTCAGCTATCATATCTGTTACACCATCACCTATCATATGACATCCCAACCATTCGCCATATTTACTGTCAAAAATAACTTTCACAAAACCTTTTGAACTTCCACTTGCTTGAGCTTTTCCTGAAGCTGAAAAAGGGAATTTACCAACTTTAATTGCATAACCTTTTTCTTTTGCTTGAAATTCTGTTAGTCCAACTGAAGCAATTTCCGGATAACAATATGTGCAACCAGGTATGTTATTATAATCCAAAGGCTCAACATTTAGACCCGAAATTTTCTCTACACATAAAATACCCTCAGCGGATGCGACATGAGCTAAAGCTTGTCCCTTTGTAACATCTCCAATAGCATAATAGCCTGGAATATTGGTTTGGTAAAAATCATTAACCAAAATTTTATCAGTATCTACAGCTATTCCAACATCCTCTAAACCAATATTTTCAATATTAGATTTTATTCCAACTGCAGATAAAATAATATCTGCATTTATATTAATTTTTTTATTTTTGGTTTTAATCAGAGCTGTAATACCTTTAGGTTTATTTTCAACCTTAATCAATTCAGAACTAGTTAAAATATTCATTCCTTTACTTTTAAAAATTGATTCAAGTGACTTGGATATTTCTATATCTTCTATGGGTGTTATTCTTTCAAGATATTCAATTATTGTAACCTCACTACCTAAAGCATTAAAGAAGTATGCAAACTCAACACCAATTGCTCCTGATCCTACTATTATAATTTTTTTTGGTTGTTTTTTTAAACTCATTGCTTCTCTATAACCAATTACCTTTTTACCATCTTGGGGAAGATTAGGGATAATTTTGGAACTAGCTCCAGTGGCAATAATAATATGTTTTGCAGATAATTCTTTATTCTTGTTGTTTTCTAATGCAACATTAACTCTTTTTCCACTAAGAACTTTACCAAAACCTTTGATAACATCAATTTTATTTTTTTTCATTAAAAATTGAACGCCTTTACTCATTCCTTCTGCTATGTTTCTACTTCTATTTATTACTGAATCAAAATCTTTATCATATTCTTTGATTTTTAATCCATATTCTTCAGCATTTTTTAGATACTCAAATACTTGCGCAGATTTGATTAATGCTTTTGTTGGAATACATCCCCAATTAAGGCAAACACCTCCCAAATTTTCTTTTTCAATTATAGCGGTTTTAAAACCAAGTTGGGATGCTCTAATTGCAGTGACATAACCCCCAGGTCCACTTCCTAAAATAATAATATCATATGAGCTCATAACAATTGTTATATAAATTAGTTTGGTAAAGTAAAAGTATTATTTTATTTTTTTGCAATAAACTTTATACTATAAGAATTTACACAATACCTTTTACCTGTTTTTGTAGGGCCATCATAAAATAAATGTCCCTGATGTGATCCGCAGTTAGAACATAATATTTCAGTTCTAATCATCCCATGGCTAAAATCTTTAACATATTCCGTTGAATTAGGAATTGCATTGTCAAAACTGGGCCATCCACAACTACTATCAAACTTTGAAGAACTATTATAAAGCTCTTGATTACAACTTCTGCAAGCATAAATTCCATTTTTAAAATGCATATTGTATTCTCCACTAAATGGTCTTTCTGTTCCTTTTTTTCTCATAATATAAAATTCATCTTTAGTAAGTATTTTTGACCATTCTTCTTCACTTTTATTAATTGGATATTTTTTCTTTTTCATTTTTTTTTAAAAAAATTAAAGCAGCAGAATTAATACAGTGTCTTTGACCAGTGGTTTTTTCAGGACCATCATTAAATAGATGACCTAAATGACCTCCACATGACAAGCATTTTAATTCTGTCCTAGGATATCCAAGTTTGTAGTCAACATCAACTAAAATATTTTCATTAATACCTCTATCGAAGCTTGGCCATCCTGACTTTGAATTATATTTAAACCTTGACTCATATAATGGAGTTTTACATCCTGCACAAATATAAACACCTTCTTGATAATTATTATTGTATTTTCCTGAAAATGGAGGCTCTGTTCCTTGCATTCTAAGTACATAAAATGATACTTTCGATAATTCATTTTTCCATTCCAATTCAGATTTTTTTATTTTAAAATCAACAGTATTTTTTGGTTGTTGAGAATTACAACTTAAACAGAAAAATAAAATTATAAATAGTAAATTTTTTTTCATTTAAGTTAAAATTAAAGCAAATAATAATACAAGTAAGTTTTAATAAATTTTTTTATTCTCAGATTTTATTTATAAAATAATTTTTAATTTATCTTTTATTTAAATTTCTTACTTTGTAAAAAAAAGAGCTTAACATGTTTGTTAATGCAATTCCATTAGAAAAGGGAAGTAAAAAACTTATAAATGCTTGGGCTTCATATGACTGGGCAAACTCCGTATATTCTTTAGTTATTTCTACAGCTATTTTTCCAATATATTATGGATCACTATTTAATGAAATTAACACAGTTGATTTTTTTGGTTTTTCAATAAAAAACACTGCAATGATAAGTTTTGTTACAGCCATTGCTTTTATTGTAGTTTCTTTTATAACACCTTTTTTATCTGGAATAGCTGATTATGTAGGTAATAAGAAAAGGTTTATGAAGTTTTTTGTTTATCTCGGAGCACTTTCATGCATAGGGCTTTATTGGTTTGATTTAGAAACTATATATCTTGGATATACTTTTTATTTTTTGGCCATGATAGGTCTTTGGTCAAGTTTGGTTTTTTATAATTCTTACTTACCTGACATTGCTTATCTAGATCAGCAAAATCGTGCAAGTTCTAGAGGATATTCTATGGGTTATATTGGAAGTGTTATTTTATTATTATTTAACCTTTCAATGGTCATGAATCCAAAATTTTATGGAATATCAGGATCTGATTATGAATCATCTATGATTGCTATGAAATATTCATTTGTTTCAGTTGGAATTTGGTGGGCTTTATTTAGTCAAATTGCTTTTTATTATTTACCAAAAGGACGTGGTGATTCAAAATTTAAAAAAGATATTATCTGGAACGGTTTTAAAGAACTTCAAATAGTGTTTTATCAATTAATTGATAATCTGAGGTTAAAACGTTTTTTAGCTGCATTTTTTTTGTATAGTATGTCTTTACAAACTGTATTACTTGTTGCTGCATATTTTGGTGAGGAAGAAATTAAGTGGATAAGTACTAGTGAAAAAACGATAGGTTTAATTGTAAGTATTATAATAATTCAAATTGTTGCTATTTTTGGAGCAATAATTACTGCAAGAGCATCTGAGAAATTTGGAAACATACCTATACTTATAATACTAAACATTATATGGGCTTTGATATGTATTAAAGCTTTTTATATTCATACTCCTATGGAATTTTATTATATCGCTGGATTTGTTGGAATGGTTATGGGTGGGTTGCAATCTCTTTCAAGATCTACTTACTCTATGTTTATTCCTGAAACAAAGGATACTGCATCCTTTTTTAGTTTTTATTCTATTACAGAAAAGGTAGGTATTATAATTGGAATGATTTTATTTGGAATAATTGATCAAATAACTGGAAGTATGAGAAACAGCGTTTTAATGTTTGCAATATTTTTTATTATTGGAGTATTCCTGCTTTTGAGAGTTCCTAAAGCTAGAAGTTTTTAATATATAATATATATTTAAATAAGTAGTGGTAAAATATTGGCATAACTCTTGAACTTATTAATTAAATAAAGTTTATATATTCAAAACTATAGTAAAATGAATATTATTAAACTAATATTAATGACATTTTGACAGAAAATCATGACTAAATCTGTATTTACCAAATTTGACAGTTATTCTACGAAGGAAATAGAGTCTGAGGCTGATTTAATCCCTTTAATGACTTCCGAGGATGAAGAAGCTCTTAACAAAGAGGCGCTTCCTAAGTCTATTCGTTTATTACCTTTGAAAAACACTGTTTTATTTCCTGGTGTTGTTATACCAATAACAGCAAGTAGAGACAAATCTATAGAATTAATTAAAGATGCAAATAATACTGATAAGGTTATTGGTGTTATTGCACAGAAAGATAAATCAGTTGAAAATCCTGGAGCAAATGATATTTATAATTTAGGTACAGTAGCTAGAATTCTAAGAGTTTTAAAAATGCCCGATGGAAATACAACTGTCATTATTCAGGGAAAAAAAAGATTTAAAATTGAAAAAATAATTAGTGAAGAACCTTATTTAAAAGCCAAAATAAACTCAGTTGAAGATCTTCCTTTAGAGTCAAATAATAAAGAATTTTTAGCTATTGTTGATTCAATTAAGGATTTAGCTCTTCAAATAATTCAGGAAAACCCTAATATACCTTCAGAGGCTTCCTTTGCAATTAAGAATATAAACAGTAGCTCTTTTTTAATCAATTTTGTATCGTCAAACATGAATCTATCTGTAAGTGATAAGCAAAAAATATTAACATTAACTAGTTTAAATGACAGGGCACTTCTTTGTCTAAAGTTTTTGAATGTCGAATATCAAAAATTAGCATTAAAAAATGATATAAGATCTCGAGTTAGATTAGATATGGATCAACAACAAAGAGAATACTATCTTAACCAACAATTAAAAACCATTCAAGAAGAGTTAGGAGGTATTTCTTATGAAGAAGAAGTGGATGAGCTTAAAGAAAAGTCACATACAAAGAATTGGTCCAAAGAGGTTTCTAAACATTTTGAAAAGGAATGGGGTAAACTTCAAAGAATGAATCCTCAGGTTGCAGAATATTCAGTTCAAAGAAATTATTTAGAATTAATGTTAGATCTACCTTGGAATGATTATTCAAAAGATAGATTTGATTTAAAAAAAGCTGAAAGAATTCTAAATAGAGATCATTATGGTTTAGATGAGGTTAAAAAAAGGATTATTGAATACTTAGCTGTCCTGAAATTAAGAAATGACATGAAGTCTCCCATTCTCTGTCTTTATGGTCCTCCTGGAGTTGGAAAAACATCTCTAGGTAAATCTATTGCTGAGTCTATAGGTAGATCATATGTAAGAATTTCTTTGGGTGGTATGCGAGACGAATCTGAAATTAGAGGGCATAGAAAAACATATGTAGGCGCTATGCCTGGAAGAATTATTCAGAATATTAAAAAGGCAGCAAAATCTAATCCAGTTTTTGTATTGGATGAGATTGATAAATTAACTCAAGGAGCACAAGGTGATCCTTCAGCAGCACTTCTAGAGGTGTTGGACCCAGAACAAAATAATTCATTTTATGATAATTTTTTAGAAATGGGTTATGATCTTTCAAAAGTAATGTTTATAGCCACTGCAAATAACTTAAATACAATTCATCCTGCATTAAAAGATAGAATGGAAGTAATTAATGTTAGCGGTTATACAATAGAAGAAAAGACACAGATTGCTAAAAAGTTCCTTTTACCTAAACAACTTAAAGAACACGGATTAAATAAAAATCAGCTTTTTTTATCAAAATATTTGATCGAAAGAATAATTGATAGTTATACTAAGGAATCTGGAGTAAGAGGTTTAGAAAAGCAGGTTTCTAAAATGATTAGATATGCAGCTAAATCTATTGCTATGAAAGAAAAATATTCTATTAAACCTGATAATAAAGAACTTTCAAAAATATTGGGGCCAGTAAAAGTTGATAAGGATGAACTAGAAAACAATCATATTGCTGGAGTTGTAACTGGTTTAGCATGGACTTCTCTAGGAGGTGAAATTCTTTTTATTGAATCATCTATCTCTAATGGAAAAGGCAATTTAGGAATAACAGGAAATATTGGTAAAGTAATGAAGGAGTCTTCTACTATTGCATTAGAATATTTAAAAGCTAATTCAGATTTTTTAGGTTTGAGTAATTTTCCTTTTAATAAATATAACTTTCATATGCATGTTCCAGAAGGGGCAACACCTAAAGATGGGCCAAGTGCTGGAATCACAATGTTAACATCATTAATGTCTCTTTTAACACAAAAAAGAGTTAAGAGAAGTCTAGCAATGACAGGAGAGATAACTTTAAGAGGTAAGGTTTTACCTGTTGGAGGAATAAAAGAAAAAATACTTGCTGCAAGACGCGCAAAGGTCAAAGAAATAATTTTATCTGATAAAAATAAAAAAGATATTGAAGAAATTAAACAAATATATTTGAAGGGATTAAAATTCCATTACGTTTCTGAGATGAGTGAAGTGCTTAATCTTGCAATATTAAATCAGGATGTTAAGAACGCAAAGTCATTTAATCGAACTTAAATAATGAAAATAAAAATTGCTATTGACGGGTTTGCAGCAACTGGAAAAAGCACACAGGCAAAAAAAATAGCAAAATATTATGGATTTAAACACATAGATTCTGGAGCTATGTATAGAGCAGTTACTTATTTTGCAATAAGTAATGGTTGGTTAAATAACAAAATCAATAAAAATAAAATTTTAGAAAACTTAGAAAAAATCAATATTTCTTTTCAAGATTTTAATAATAATCAGCATACAATTTTAAACAATGTAGATATTGAAGAAAATATTAGAAAAATGGATGTAGCTGATAAAGTTAGTCAGATTGCCATCATACCAGAGATAAGATATTTTTTACTACAAAAACAAAGATTGTTAGCTCAAAATAATTCTATAGTTATGGATGGACGTGATATAGGAACAGTTGTTTTTCCTAATGCTGAGTACAAATTTTTTCTTACAGCAAATGAAGAAGAAAGAGTTAAAAGAAGATATGATGAGCTAAGAAACCAAAATAATATTGTCGATTTTAAAAGTGTTTTAAAAAATCTTAAAAATAGAGATTCTCAAGATACTTCTAGATCAATTTCACCTATGGAACCAGCAAATGATGCAATTATTATTGACACATCTAATAAATCTATAGAGTTTATTTTTAATAAAATCATTTCATTTATTAATCTTTAGTCTTGAAAAAACATTATTATTGATAAATATTAAAGTTCTTTAGAAATGTTAACTCGAAGACATGTTCGAATAAAAGTTATGCAATTGCTTTACTCAATTATTAATAGTAAAGATTTTGATGCTAAGCAAGAACATAAAAAGTATCTTCGAAGCATTCAAAGCACATACAATCTCTATTATACTCTAATATCTGTGTTTAAGCTAACTTATAATTTAGCTTATAATAAATTTAATATAAAACCTAAACTTAAAAGCAAATCATCAAGTTCATCAGATAAATTGATTATCAATAATCCCTATTTCAAGTTCTTTTTTGAAGACAAAATTGTTGAAGAATATTTGAATGAAAGAAAAGTTAATAATTGTTTGTTGGATTTTGAATATTTAGAAGGATTTTATAATTGTTTAATTACAAGTAAGTTTTTTTCTAATTTTTCTAAGGATAAGAATAAATTTGATCTTGATTTATGTGCTTATTATTATAAAGAATGTGTTGCTAATTCAGAAATTTTTTACAATTCTTTGGAGGATAATGAAATAACTTGGGTTGATGATTTTCCATATTTGAATACCTATATTTTAAAACAATTAAAAACTTTAAAACTTTATAATTCTAGTAATTTTTTTCCAAAACTTAAAAATAGTTCTTCTGAGATTATTTTTGGAACAAATCTGTTAGAAAAAGTTTTTAAGTATTCTGATTACCTAGACCTTGAGATTTCAGCAAACACTCCGAATTGGGATAAAGATAGAATAGCTAATTTAGATTTTATAATATTAAAGATGGCTATTGTAGAATTATTATATTTCAATGAGATACCAGTTAAAGTTACATTAAATGAATATATAGAAAT
>TARA_B100000686_G_C16805558_1_pt1 | contig 14309 bp, 9 predicted proteins | sample TARA_B100000686 | Tara Oceans TARA_B100000686 (sample SAMEA2622733) | marine metagenome | biome: marine biome (ENVO:00000447); feature: marine epipelagic mixed layer (ENVO:xxxxxxxxx); material: "saline water (ENVO:00002010), including plankton (ENVO:xxxxxxxx)" | depth 150 m
TAGAATCAATGACACCGATTGAAGCAATCACAAAACTTTTCGAACTTCAGCAAGAAAGCAAAAATCGTCAAGATCACTAATTACTAAGTTAGAGAGATGGAAATGAATTCAAAATCCCTCAAAAAAATCCCCCAAGATTTGCCTGAATCCCCTTCTGACTTGCGATCATTAATGCGTAACGATCTACTTGTATCACCCACATCGGGCATGGCCCTAGGACACGTACAGACAAATTTAGCAATTCTACCTGCCGATCTTGCCTTTGACTTTTTGTTGTTTTGTAATAGAAATCCAAAGCCCTGTCCAATTATAGAAGTAATTGAAGCAGGCAAAACAGAAGCATCCATCACAAGCCCCGGATCTGACATACGCACTGATGTCGGATTATACCGTGTCTACAAATTTGGAAAACAAATTGATGAAGTTACTAATATTTCGAAATACTGGCAAGATAATATGGTTTCATTTTTATTAGGTTGTAGTTTCACATTTGAAAATGCACTTATTGAAGCAGGCATAGAATTAAGACATATATCTCAAAAATGTAACGTCCCTATGTACATCACAAATATAGAAACTATCCCTGCTGGTTTATTTTCTGGTCCAATGGTTGTATCCATGAGACCCATCAAACGATCTAAGATTGTTAAAACAATTCAAATTACCTCAAGATTCCCATCCGTACATGGTGCTCCAATACATATTGGAGATCCTAAAGCTATAGGTATCAACGACTTAAATGCTCCAGACTTTGGAGACACCGTCGAGGTAAAAGAGGATGAAATCCCCACTTTTTGGGCATGTGGTGTGACTCCTCAGTCTGTTGCAATGTCATCAAAACCACCATTAATGATTACCCATTCTCCAGGGCATATGTTTATAACAGATCACATTGACCAAGATTTTGCAGTAAATTAGTTTTGACTTCAATCATTTAAGGATTCCAATGTGTCTACAATTGAAGAACTAATTCTAAGTAACGACAAAAGAGGTATGTCTACCCTAGCAAAATATTTGCCTAGCAATTATTGCGAACAGGCAGCCAATTTAATCTTACAAAACCCTGGAACCACAATCATTACAACTGGATTTTACATAATCAAAGGTAAAATGCCCGAAACAGATGGCCCTCTTGGAGCCATTGCCATTGGCAATGCATTAAATGCTATAGGGAATAAAACAATCTACATTACAGACAAATATTCATCAGGATTAATCAAATTTCTTGTTAAAAACAATGAAAGAGTACAAGTCTTTCCATTTTTAAACCAAAAAGAAAGTATCGAATATTCAAAGAAAATCTTAAGTCATATCAATCCCTCGCTATTAATATCTATTGAGAGATGTGGGCAAACAAAACATAGTGACTATAGAAACATGCGGGGCATTGACATGACAGATTTTAATGCTCGAATTGATCACTTATTTGAACTACATAACAACTCAATCGGAATAGGTGACGGAGGGAATGAAATTGGAATGGGCAATTTGTCAAATTTGATTCCAAGTCTTCCATTACCTTTTCCTATAAATGAACCTTGCATAACTAAAACAACTAATTTAATAGTAAGTACTGTTTCAAATTGGGGAGGTTATGGACTCGTCGCAGCATTATCAATTTTGTACGGAAAAAATTTGTTGCCCAATCCTAAGTCAGAACAAAACTTATTGGAAAAATGTGTAAAATACGGAGCCGTAGATGGAGTAAGCACTTTAAATGAATATACCGTAGACGGTTTGAACATAAATGAACATAATAGAGTCCTTATAAAACTAAACAACTATGTAGAGAAAAAAATTCTAGTGGAGAAAAATAATGTATCCAATTAATCTGTCTGGAAAATCGGGAATAATATTCGGGGTTGCAAATCATAGAAGTATCGCATGGGGAATCGCTGAAATACTTCACCAAGCTGGAATGAAACTTGCTATAGCATATCAAAATGAACGAGTAAAGGAACGAGTTTCTGAATTAGTCGAAAAATGGGATGATGATACCACTTTAATTGAATGCGATGTTAGTGATGAGGAAAACGTTAAAACAACCTTCAAAAATGCAGAAAAATCCCTAGGCAAATTGGACACTATTGTTCACAGTATTGCTTTCGCTAACAGAGAAGACCTTGGAGGAAGATTTGTTGATACCCCTCGTGAAGGATTCACGACTGCCCTAGATATTTCTGCATATTCATTAATCTCCATAGCTAAACACGGATCAAGAATCATGAGTGATGGGGGAAATATAATTACTCTTACTTTTAATGCATCTAACCAAGTATTCCCAGGTTACAATGTGATGGGTACTGCTAAAGCAGCCCTCGAAAACATTGTGCGACAACTAGCTTCAGATCTTGGCCCTGACAATATTAGAGTTAATGCAGTGTCCGCTGGTCCGTTAGACACTCTTTCATCACGAGTAATCAGCCATTATAGAGTAATGAAAACAGCACATGCTGAACGAGCTCCCATGAGAAGAAATATTACACCAGAAGAAGTTTCAAAAGCAGCTTTATTCTTATGTAGCGATCTTTCCAGTGGAATCACGGGTGAAATATTACATGTCGACACTGGATACAATATAATGGGAATATAATCATTCAAAAAATATATAAATGTCTCTCTTCGAATTAAATGCTCTTAATTATAATATTAGTTTAATAACGAACAACTCCTTATCAATCAAAATTTGAGCATACAAATTATCCTTTTGGAGGAATTCCGGTGCATTTCATAACCCAGATAGCTATGCGTAGTCGGCCAGTTACTATTCTAGCAATCATCATGTTAACAATAATATCTATTAATTCTTACATTAACATGCAAAGAGAATTATTCCCTCAAATTGAATTCCCAAATCTTTTTATTGTCACTATTTATCCAAACTCTAATCCTGAAGCAATCACAAGAGAAATTACTGAACCAATTGAAAATTCCATATCTGGAATATCCGGAATTAAAGAAATCCGTTCGACATCTACTAATACTTCATCCAATATCACTGTTACATTTGATTTCAAAAAAGATCTATCTAAAGCGGAAACAGAGTTAAACAGTTCTATTGCTGACCTTAATGTGCCTACTGGCGTTCAAGGCCCATTCGTACAACGCATCAATTCAGACGCATTCCCTACAATGGAACTATCAATTACCGCAAATAATGAGTTTTGGAATACATATGACATACCTGCAAATAACCAACAAAGCCTAACACTTTTAAGTGCTTTACAATTATATATAGAAGAAAATATTACACCACAAATCTCGAAGGTTTCTGGTGTTAGCTCAGTAAATTTAATCGGTGGTAATGATCAAGAAGTTCAAATAATCTTAAATCGTGATTCCATGAAAAAATACGGGATCACATCTCAACAATTGCAATATTCTATTGCCCAAAACAATATGGATTTACCATCAGGTAGCATTGATGATGGAGTCACAAACAAGACAGTAAAAGTACGTAGTCGCATAAATTCATTAGATTCAATTAGAAATCTAATTATTGGTACAAGCCGACCAAATTTTAACTCTGAAAGCAATAATTCTGGAAATTCTTTCCCTTCTAACCAACTGCCAGCAGTCCCATTATCAGAATCATTAAATGATCTCCCTCCAAATATCCCACGATGCTACACACAAATAAAAGAATTCTATGACGCAAATTCTAAAGATATTACAGCACCGTTACCCATTTGTGTTTCGGATATAGGAGAAGTTTTAATTGCCGAAAAACCTTCCAATAGCATTTCTCGCACGAATGGAGAAACTAGCCTTAAACTATCAATTATTAAGGATCCAACAGCCAATACGGTAGACGTAACTGAAAGTATTCAAGGAACCCTTTCAGACATTAATCTTCCTATGGGAATATCAATTGTAGAAATAACTAATGACGGACCAGAAATCAAAGAATCCCTAAATACCCTTATAAAAGAAGGATTTTATGGATTCCTTTTTGCGATAATGATAGTTTTCATTTTCCTAGTAAATTTCAAACCTAACATTTTAAAAGGTTTAAGCATGGGAATCCGCCCAACTTTAGTAATCATTGCCTCCATACCATTAAGTATATTAACTGCAATAATGCTAATGTATTATCTGACAGACGTAGCTTTAAATTTAATGTCCCTAGCAGGACTAGCAATTTCTGTAGGCAGAGTTGTAGATGATAGTATTGTAGTCATAGAAAATATCTATCGTCATATTCAAATGGGCGAGGATAGAATAAAAGCTGCTATGACTGCAACTCGAGAAGTGTTACCCCCAATTGTTGCGTCTACATTAGCAACTGTAGTTGTTTTTGTACCATTAGCATTCATCGAAGGATTGGTAGGAGAATTTTTTAGTCCATTCGCACTTGCAGTAAGCCTCGCACTAATCGCATCAGGAATTGTTTCAATTACTGCAATTCCAGTTTTGGGATCTTTTATTATTCGCCCAGGTGATTTAACTGAATCTGATTTAAAAAAACCATCAACACTGCAAAAAATCTATGGATCAATGCTTAAATGGTCTTTGTCTCATAAATTAATTTCACTATCTTTAGCAATTCTAATTACTCTATCTAGTTTAGGTTTATTATTTCAAATACCAGTTACCTTCTTCTCAAGCGGAAATCCAGAGGCAATATCTATAAGTGCATCAATGCCCCCGGGAACATCTATCAATCGTACAAATCAGACTATTTTAGAAATTGAAAAGGTGATTGATGAGTACTACGAATCCAAAATTGTCGAAAATTATTCAACCACTATCGGATCTGCCGATTTTTGGTCAGGCTCTTCTGACTCAACAAACTCAGGATTGATTTTTGTCAATCTATATGAAGACCCTCCTGAAAAACTTGCCGAAACTATTCAGGAAAGGTTGTCTGGAATTGATGACGCAATTATCAAGGTAACAGAAATTGCAGGTGGACCACCTCAAGGTGGTGTAGAGCTAAACATATCAGGTCCAAATTTTGAAGAAATTCAATCAGTTTCACAAAATTTAGAAACCAAATTGTCAAAAATTGAAGGTATTTCTAACATAAGCAATAATGCGTCTGAAGGGAAAGATGAAATAGTTTGGACTGTAGATCAAGAAAAAGCTTCATCAATAGGTCTAAGTACGATGAGCATAGCCTTCCAAATGCGATCAATAATGTCTGGAACTCAAGTAAGTGAAATAGAAATAGATGGTAAAAATTATACAATCATGATCAGAAGCAATCCTGATGATATTTCAGACCTTAAGAAACTAGGAAGTAATACAATATCAGGACCTGCTGGAGAAACAACTTTAGATAGTATCGCAAAGAGGACCATTGAACCAAGTGCAGTAACAATTACAAGGGTTGACGGAAAAAGAACTGCCTTAATCATTGGAGATATTACAAGTGACGACACCCAATCTGTTGGGAGAGAAGTTCAATCAGTTATTGACTCTATGAACCTCCCTACTGGCGTTAAGGTTTCATCCGGAGGAATTTTTGATCAAATCGCTGAAGGATTCCAAGATATCTTCTTGGCTATGGGGGTTGGTATTGTTTTAGTCTATCTCGTAATGGTTGCAACTATGGGTTCACTAAGAAGCCCAATGATTATTATGATTTCCTTACCACTTTCAATTGTCGGAGCTTTAGTCTTGCTATTCATTACAGGGAAACCATTAGGATTGCCTGCAATGATGGGGTTTTTACTTCTAATTGGCGTAGTTGTAACAAATGCTGTAGTGCTAATTGTATTTGTAGAGCAACTACGTGCTAAAGGCTTTAGTACTTATGATGCAATCATTGAAGGAGGGAAAGTAAGAGTCCGTCCAATTTTGATGACAGCATTTGCAACTATCTTTGCCTTAATACCTTTGGCTTTAGCATCAGAAACTAACGGACTAGTAGGTTCAGAACTTGCAACAGTTGTAATAGGTGGATTGGTTAGTTCAACATTCCTGACTTTATTAGTAGTTCCAATTGTTTATCAAATTTTCTTCCATTCAATACCAAACATATTCAAAAGAGATAATTGATTTTTAAACTCATTTTTGAACATTATCAACTGATATTCGTCCCCAAAGCTTCCGAAATAATACAGCTACTAAACTAACTAATATAATTGCAAGAGTTGAGTGGATAGTTACAGCAAAAACAGGACCTTGAAAACTCGCTAAAGCTCCAATTATTAAAGCTCCAATTGGTTGTGTACCTATCCCTAAGGTAATCACACCCAATGCACGACCTCGAACATTTTCACGTGCGGTAATTAATACAATTGTTGACTGCATAGTTGCAAATCCTGAAACACCTATCCCCGCAATCAGAAGAGCAAAATAAGCAAGAATGTATGAATTTGAAACACCAAAAAATAGAAGACCCGATGCTGCAAAAAATGAACCCAAAATATAATATCTACCTTGGAAAATAATTGAGCTTCTACTTGCAATCAAAAGTGAACCTAACACAGCTCCAAAACCTTCAGATGCAAAAAGGATTCCCATCAACAATGGTCCAACTTGCAGGACGTCTCTTGCAATTACTGGCACCATTGGCTGAAACGGGAAATATAACATATTCATTACTATTGTTATTAAAAGTGTACTAAAAATGACCTTGTTCGACAGTGCATAAACTAAACCTTCTTTAATATTGTTCAAAATTTGATACCTATCATTAGATACAAAGAGATTTTGATGATCAGGAAATCTGATCCTATATATCAAAATCAGGCCAATAAAGTACAAAAATGAAACAACCAAATAGCCACCTTGAATTCCAAAAAATGCAATTAATCCACCAGCAACTATTGGACCAAGCATTTTGCTTGATTGCATCCCCACTCCATCCAAAGCGGCCCCATTTGTTACACCTTTTGGACCTAGAAGTTCAATATAAAGAGATCTGCGAGAGGGATTAGTAATCGCAGTAGCAAATCCGACTGCAAAGATCACAATATATCCATACCAAAAATGGACTGCAAAAAATGATATTGCAACTAACATCATCAAAGCAATGCATAATCCCAAAAAACCTGAGAAAATCATCAGCTTACGCTTATTTACTCGGTCTGCTAGCCACCCTCCTATCATTCCTAACAAGAAACTTGGTGCCATACCAAAAAAAGCGACTAATGCTACTAAAAAGGGAGAATCTGTCAAATCTAGTACAAACCATGCAAGTAAAACAATTTGCATATTCCTTGTCGAATATTCTATCCAATTTGCACACCACAACAATCTATAATTACGATTAGAAAATGACGATACAAGCCTTGGAACACTCAACTACTACACGCTTTGAAAAAGATTTGGACTGTTTGGGATTTTTACACAGTATATAATTAGATTCAATCATTGATCAAAAAAATAACTAAATCCTCTCAAATTTGCTTACTTTATCTGCATCGCCAATCTCGGTGACATAAATATTCCCATGTGAATCAACACAAATCCCATGACCTGCATCAATACCCCTCCATCGAGTAATTAACTCTCCTTCTAAAGACCAAATACTCACCCCACATGTACCTTTAGATCCTTGCTCTACAACATAAACATCATCATTATGAATCCAAATGTCACCGGGTTTCTGCAAATCGGTCCATTCTTCAATAAAATCACCATTCTCTGAAAAAATTTGTATGCGGTCATTTTCTCTATCACAGATATAAACTCGACTATTCTTATCAACCCAAATATTATGTAAAAGTGCAAATTCACCTGGCCCAGACCCTTGTTTACCCCAAGAATGCATTAGTTCGCCTTTAGAGTTGAACTTGTGAACTCTATGTCCACCATAACCATCTGACACAAATATTTCACCATTTGGAGCAAATGCCAATCCAGAAGGCATATTAAATGGTTTCCCCAAATAACTCGCTGAGGGTTGCAATTTCCGGCCCCATGTATTCAAAATTTCACCGTCAGGTTTATGTTGAGTAACCAAATGATAATTTGAATCTACAAGCCAAACATTATCATCCGGGTCGATAAAAATCCCATGAGGAGATCCAAATTCTCCCTCACCCCAACTAGAAATGAAGTTCCCCTCGATATCCCATATTGTTATTGGATGAATCCCTCGACTGAAAATATATATTTCATCCTTTGAATTAACTGCACCATCAGATGCCAATCCAAATTGCCAATTTCTGGGTAAATTAGGCCAAGATTCTACGCGTTGATATCTATAATCTCCCGATCCAAGTACTTCCATAGTAGTCTCTCCTCATTTTAGGATGAATGACAGGATTTTATTCTGCTAATCGATCAACGTCAACAAATAAGTAAATAAAGAGCAGGATGATACTAATTAAGTACCACTTGAATACTCTTGCATGATTTTCAATACGGCTATATTATTAAGCAATCGGGGTGTGGCGCAGCGGGAGCGCGCCTGTTTTGGGAACAGGAGGTCGCCGGTTCAATCCCGGCCACCCCGACCATCAAACAAATCAATAGAACTCATTGATTTATTTTGTCACAAAATTTAAATTTTGGCTGTCTGACAATCCAATCTACCTCTTGAAATTCTAGTAAAACCTTATCTCCAGGTAAAATTGAGTCACTGAGTTTCATTCGGATTTTGAAAGGATACTCATCAAGCTCTAATAATGCATTACGCTCATGACGTTTTTCCAAAACCACCGCTCGGAAATACCTTTCCCCCAATTCACTACGTTGAATAAGAAATTTTGAGAACCAAAATTTAGTTCTTTCTGCCTCTAATCTAGAAATTAATTTGAGTTGATCAACTGATTTCATGAAAATCAAGCTTAAATCGTCTAATGAATAAATAGGTGTAGAAAATTGCAAATGGTTTGAAATCTGTCTCTGCATTATCATATCCGTATAACGCCTTAAGGGTGATGTAGATTGGATATAGCCTTGTAACCCCAATCCCCAATGATTTGAAAGATCATTGGCACCCAAGACCGGTTGCAATTGTTTAAATACTAAATGATTCTTGAAAGGCCCGTCTTCATAACCATGAAATGGATCAAAGTTTGTAGGTGATTCTTGAGACCTATAAATTGCCGGTATATTAAAATTATGACAATATTTTGCCAATAAATGATTATATAAAATCATGAATTCCGCTACAGAGTCTCTGGATATCAATGACTTAGCAATTGTTATATCAATATGTTCCGTTACGTCGATTTTGATTTCCATCTCTCGCCGTAACAAGTCCAATGCTCCACTCTTAATCCTTTTGGCCTTTAATTTTTTTGCTATTAAATTAATGATGTGAATTTGCTTATTCCATTTCCATCTATCATTATCTAAGACTGTATCTGCTTCCTCGTACGACATAGCAATCTTGGAATTAATAACACTTGGAACAATTTCCCAGTTCAAAACTTCACCTTCTATTGAAAAATCAACCAAAACTGTGAGAGCAAATCTATCCACCCCTGGATTAAGTCCAGCGCAAGTTTCTATGAGAAATTTTGGTACCATCCAAACTGTATTCTCAGGAAAATATATTGTTGACATTCTTTTCTCTGCCTCTAAATCTATAAATCCTCCAGAAGAGATTAAATCAGACGCATCTGCTATATGTATCCCAATTTGAACCTGATTTGGATGCCCATTTTGGTCATGTGAAAGAACTTTAACAGACAATGCGTCATCGCGATCTATTGTATGGGAATTATCAATTGTGAAAAGATCTAAAGACCTTAAATCTACTCTTCGTAAAGAATCTTGGGCAGAATTTCGATTTAATGATTTAACTTCATCCATCACATCAGTAGAAAATTCGACTCGAATGTTCTCACGTTCTAATTCAATTGGATCATCTAATTTTAATTCGCCAATTTTAAGCAATAACTCAAAGGCAGTACGGCGTAATTCTCCTGAAAATTTATATTTCTGTAAAAAATCTCTCGCTTTAGATCCATTCAAATCAATATTTCCCCCAATTACGAAATCTCTTAAGTAACCTAGGAGTCTTTTTTGATAGTCAGTCAAGTGAGAAAACTGTCTAACACCTCTTAAAATTTCTGAAAATTCCAATTCTTCTGAAGCAAGTTTTTCTTCATTTCTAATCCTTTGTTCAAGTTGGATTACTTTAGCGTCTTCGCGTGGAACATACCTATTGTCTAAAACTTCAAAATATATTGATTCTTTACTCTCAATAACCATAGTTAAAGCCGTACATTTTTGGGGACTCAGTTCATTATCCCAATAAATTGAAGAAAGTTTTTGAATTGAGAATGATTCTTTACTATGTTTTACATTTTGCCAAAGAGATTTAATATCAATTCCAGAAACAATTTTAGATATTTCGTCCCGAAATTTTAAAATACCAGAAAAGTCATCTATGAAAAGGCCTGTTTTAAACAAGATACGACTTGCAGGTAATTTAGCATGCTTATTTCTTCGAAGAAGCACTTTAACCATACGCTGATCATCAGGGCCTATTCTCAAAACTATGTTTGCTCCACCACTCAGTCGAGCAACAACGATCTCATTGTCGTTAGACATCAATTTTCAATCCAGAATCCATAAACTTTCCGAAGATTTAAGTTTGGCTTTTTAAAAAGTCACTTTTTATATCTTCTGGAAACTGTAACGTTCGAACAGGATAATTAATTGTAATACCTTCCAAAAGAAATCTCGCATGAATAGCTTTAATTATTTCTGATGTCAGAGTAAAACTTCCTATACGATCAGTAGCTTGCATAAAAACCCAAAACGAAATATTCGAATCATCAAAACTATCAAATCCAAATCTCGGATCTTGATCTTTAATCGCAGACACACTTTCACTCTGAACCCTCTTGCATTCTTCAAGAGTTACTCGCTCTACTTGCTCTAGATCAGAATCATAGCTCACTCCACATGTAACCCTAACATTCAAAGCGGGGGAAGGACTATAATAATTTAAAATGACACTATTCGAAATAGTCGAATTAGGCACAATCAAAAGATTATTTAAAATACTCCTAAGTTTCGTACTCCGCCAACCAATTTCAATTACAAACCCAGCAGTGCCATCTGACAATTCAATATAATCCCCTATCTTTAGCTGACTCTCTGTCATCACATAAGTGCCTGCAAGGAAATTAGTTAATGATGGCTGAACCGCCAAAGCAACTGCTAAACCTGCAATTCCAAGACCTGCCAAAAGAGGACTAATTGAAATCCCTAAACTTTCGAGCAACACCAATAATCCTATTGAGTAAATAACAACGGGTGTGAGTCTCATTAAAGGTCGTATCAATTGATCATCTAAAGTTGTCTCAGTTTTTTCTGCAATGTTTTCTAAGTACCACTTTAGAAACACCCCTATGACTTTAACCAAAGAGTGTGAAATCAAAATAATGCTAATCAGTAGCAGAAGTGTTTTTAAAAGATCTGAAAAATCGTAAACAATATGAGATAGTTGACTTTCAAAATTACCTACTATTGAGAAGGAAAATGACAATCCAATTAATAAAATCAACACAAACACAGACTTGCGAATAGAATGTAATATTTCTGAAAGAACACTGTTAGAATTCGCAGAAGACAATCTATTGGCGAGCTGTTTCAAAATAACAAAGGCAACTAATGCAACAATAAATGAAAAAAAGAAAATTGATAATAGAAATATTCCACCAAAAATACTAGATTCTAGAAATTCTCCCGGAATGAAAGTCAAATCAAGATTCATCAGATGCTCCATCAATTAATCGTTGACAACAAAACATTTTGAAACTCAACGTATAATAAAACCCGTTCACAGGATATTTTGATTCTGTCTCTAGGTCAAATATTAATATAATCAAATAATAATGAATGAATCTAGTTTATGAATCAATAGTAGGAATTTTTGACGCTAGCATGAGTATAAAAAACTAAAGCGTTCTTGACCACAAAGGTCTCCAAATCTATAATCTGTATAGTGTATTGATCACATATTTTGAGGAAATGATGACCACTTCAGACCTGCAAAAAATTACCGATAAGGCTATAGCTTCTCTTAAATCAGTCTCATCCACTGAGGAAGCTGAAGAATGGCGAGTTGCTTGGATCGGAAGAAATGGAAAACTTACTGATATTCTTCGCAGCATCGGGAAAATTCCTAAAGAGGAACGCCGTTCAATAGGAATGTTAGCTAATCAAACCAAATCATTACTTGAAGAATCTCTGAATTCACACTTGGAATCAATCAAAGTGTCTGAACAAGATGTATCTTCTACAAAAACTGCTTTGGACGTAACTCTTCCAGGAAGAAATTTGCCTTCAGGAGGATTACACCCAGTAACCAAAACCGTCCGAATGATATCAAATATTTTTAAAAATATGGGCTTTGAAATTACTGAGGGGCCTGAAATCGAATTAGATAAATATAATTTCGAAATGCTTAACATACCTCAAGGGCATCCTGCACGTGACATGTGGAACACACTATGGATTGATTATGTAAATGATGATGGAAATTATCCTATGTTACTCAGAACACATACTTCCCCAATGCAAGCAAGACATATGGAATCAACTGAACCACCTATTAGAGTTTTAGTACCAGGAAAATGCTATCGATATGAAGCTACTGATGCGACACACGAATGGCATTTTCAGCAAATCGAAGGACTAGTTGTTGATAAAGGGATCACTTTTGCGAACCTTAAAGGGACTCTTTATGAATTTGCAAGATTAGTTTTTGGCGAAGAACGTAAAATTCGATTTAGATGCGATTATTTCCCTTTCGTTGAACCTGGGGTAGACATGTCCATCGACTGCTTCATTTGTAACGGCCAAGGATGCCGCATATGTTCCGACTCAGGATGGATAGAAATTATGGGTGCTGGAATGGTTCATCCAAACGTTTTGGAGGGTGTTGGCTACGACTCCAATATTTATAGCGGTTTTGCATTTGGAATGGGGCCAGAACGAATAGCAATGTTGAAATATGGAATAGATGATATCCGTCATTTTTATTCAAATGATCTTAGGTTCCTAAAACAATTTAGCCAAACATATTCTTAGACGAGAAAATCATGAAAATCCCAATATCTTGGATTAAAAAATATATAGACCTCAGTATGACTCCAACTGAACTGGCTCATCATTTAACCATGGTCGGAATTGAAGTTGCTGAAGTCAATGAAATCGGAGCAAATTGGGAGAAGTCTTCTTTATTTGTAGGAGAAATCAAATCCATAGAACCTCATCCTAATGCCGATAGGCTAAAATTAGTCTCAGTCTTATTAACAGAATCTAATATTGAAAAGGTGGTATGCGGCGCTCCCAACATACAAGTTGGTCAAAAAATTATTTTTGCAACTGAGGGAGCTATTTTATTCAATCCAAGGAATCAAAAAACTGAACCCCTAAAAGCAGCTAAGATACGCGGAATTGAATCAAAAGGAATGGTGTGTTCAGAGTTAGAACTACAACTAAGTAGTGACCATGAAGGGATTTTAGTATTACCAGAATCTACTCCAATAGGAACATCAGCTAAGGAAATTTTGGCTGATGCAATACTGGATATTGAAATCACACCAAACAGACCAGATTGTCTGTCTGTGCTTGGAATCGTGCACGAAATTGCTGCAATCACTAAAACAAAATTTCAAAAACCTGATGTTTTGTATCAATGTGAAGGATTATCAATAGCAGAACTAGCATCTGTAAAAGTAGAAAATCCAGAAATTTGCAACAGATACACTGGAAATGTTCTCACGAATGTAAAGATTCATGAATCTCCAAAATGGCTTCAAGATGCACTCACAAAGTCAGGACAACGCCCCATTAACAATATTGTTGATATAACAAATTTCGTAATGCTGGAATACGGCCAACCACTGCATGCTTTCGATTTGGATAAAATTTCGGGGGATAAAATTTTTGTTAGAAGAGCTAAAACTGATGAAACTATAAAAACGCTCGATGGTGAAACTAGAAAATTAACACCCGAAATGTTAACTATTTCTGATGAATTAGGACCTATTGGATTAGCTGGAATAATTGGAGGAACTCGTGCGGAGATTGACTCCAAAACCAAAAATATTTTTTTGGAATCTGCCAACTTCGATTCTGGTAATATCAGAGCTACTCGTACTGATTTAAAAATTAGTACAGAAGCATCCTACAGATTTGAAAGAAATATACGCCCAGAAATCACATCTTTTGCTTTAAAAAGAGCAACACAAATGATCTTAGAAATTTGTGGAGGTGTTTCTTCAAAAGAAATTATTGATCAAAACTATTCTAAAGAAGTTATTTCTCCAATTAGTGTTAATAAAAGTAAGATAAAAAATCTGATTGGGAAAGATTATTCTAGCGATTCAATTAATTCAGTATTAATTTCATTAGGATTTGAAAAATCAGACCCTCCAACGGGA
>TARA_B100000686_G_scaffold26482_1_pt1 | contig 14272 bp, 8 predicted proteins | sample TARA_B100000686 | Tara Oceans TARA_B100000686 (sample SAMEA2622733) | marine metagenome | biome: marine biome (ENVO:00000447); feature: marine epipelagic mixed layer (ENVO:xxxxxxxxx); material: "saline water (ENVO:00002010), including plankton (ENVO:xxxxxxxx)" | depth 150 m
AAGATTCATCAACTTGCCTCTTTGGGTGTTACTGACCGTTCAGCCATACTGGGTTAGACCACGCCTTTTTTCCTGCATTATCCACGACCGTGACCCTGAAAAACGTATCAGAAAACCGCGCTAGAGGTAGCCGCGCCGAAATCACGTCTTTGCCCAGTAGCTTCTCGGCACGCGACCCTCGGCCAGTCACCATCACTGCATTCACGGGAGAGCACTCAACCAGAATTCCATCACCGACGCACTCGATATTTTCAAAAGTTGGCCCCTGCGATGAGTAATATCGGCCTGCCTTCAGGCTTTCGAGAAGGAGGTCTGCATCAAGGCCGTCGGCTTTAACATGAATCCAACCGCCAAAGGCATCATGAGCCATATGGTGGGCATCGTCGGTGGCAAAACCGTGCAGTCTTGCGCCTTCATTAAGCAGCATGCTGCAAAGGGACCAGCCGTCGCCGCGATCATTCTCCATCTCGGAGCCATGATTGTAGATCTCGACCGCATGGGCAAAGGGCAGAATTCGGGCGTCTTCAGGCGCAAGTCCGTACCAGGCAGGATGCACCAGGCCGATGTAAGCCCCGGCATCAAACGCTCTTTTTGCAAGATCGACAATTCCCTCTTGCGGTTGCGGTGGGGAAAAATCCAGCGGCAGGCCGACTGCCAACACATGCCAGGTTTCCCCGTTGTGCAGATTTCCGGTGTGCAGTTCTGCCGAGATCAGTGTCGTAAAGTCCTTTGATCGCAGCCCTCGGGTGTCGGTTATCGGAAACCCGTAGCATTCAAGAAAATGATCACTCAACGCGAGAAAGTCATAGCCCTTCTCTCGATATCGCCGAACAACCTCCTCGGCTGGATAGTCGCCATCAGACTCGGTGCAGTGGGTATGGAGATTCCCCTTGTAAAAATGCCCAGGTGCAGCAAAAGGCAGCGCGGATAAATCAAAAGCACTGGCGTTAGCAATCTTCATCCAAAGCTCCCAAAAGCCGAAAGACTCACGCGGCTAATGTTATCCTTCGCATGTCGATTTGCACAGGCTTCGGGTGGGCCCGCGTCGCAATAAGGACGTCCCATCGGCCCTGCCCGGGCTATCCTTGGCGAACAATCTCCCGAAAAAGTTATGAGCGAAGCACAAGAGATGATCGAACGCGAATCCATGGAAGTGGATGTCGTTGTTGTGGGGGGTGGCCCAGCCGGACTGGCGACTGCCTGCCGGCTGATGCAGTTGGCTGCCGAGAAAGAACACGAACTGAGCGTCGTCGTACTGGAAAAAGCCGCGGCGGTGGGCGACCATATTCTTTCCGGCGCTGTGATCGAACCTACCGCACTGAATGAACTCTTCCCGGATTGGGCGGAACGCGGTGCTCCGCTCAATACACCGGTTGCCCGCGATGAAATCTACTTTTTCACTGGACCCGAGAAGGCCGTGAAAATCCCCAACGCCCTTGCCCCGCGGACCATGCACAACGACGGCAATTACATTGTCAGCCTCGGACAAGTAGTTCGCTGGCTGGGGGAGCAGGCCGAAGCGCTGGGTGTGGAAGTTTATCCCGGGTTCCCGGCGAGTGAAGTGCTCTTTAATGACAGAGGGGCAGTTAAAGGCGTGGCCACAGGAGAGATGGGCCGGGGCAAGGGTGGGGAAGCCAAAGCGGCTTACGAGCCTGGCATGGAGCTGCATGCCAAATACACGGTCTTCGCAGAGGGCTGCCGCGGGCATCTGGGTAAGCAATTGATTGAGCAATACGTACTGGATCACGACCGCTCACCCCAACACTACGGTATCGGCCTGAAGGAGCTCTGGCGCATTGATCCGGCATTGCACCAGCCGGGGCTCGTCGTTCACGGCGCCGGCTGGCCGCTTTCGGAACATGGGGCATCGGGCGGGGCCTTCCTCTATCACCTGGAAGACTGCCAGGTTGCGCTCGGACTCATTGTCGACCTGAACTATGACAATCCCTATCTGAGCCCGTTCGATGAATTGCAGCGCTTCAAGACCCACTCGAAGATTGCGCAGACCCTGGCAGGAGGCGAGCGGCTCTCTTACGGCGCTCGTGCTATCACCAAGGGCGGGTTTAATTCATTGCCGAAAATGTCCCTACCTGGTGCCTTCATTGTCGGCTGCGATGCCGGTACGCTGAATTTTGCCAAGATCAAGGGGACGCATACCGCGATGAAGTCAGGAATGCTGGCAGCGGACACGATCATGGAGGTATTACTGGATGGGGATCCCGGCGGCAAGGATCACACCCACTACGACTCCCATCTGCGTTGCTCCTGGCTCTATCCGGAGCTCAAGGCCGCACGTAACTTTGGCCCGGCGCTGCACAAATTCGGGCCATATGCCGGCGGGGCCTTCAATTACATCGATCAGAACTGGCTGCGCGGCAAAATGCCCTTCACCCTGAAGGACCGTTCCTGGGATCATGCCTCCCTCAAGGAAAGCAGCGAAGTCTCGCCAATTGAATATCCCAAACCCGACGGGGTACTGACCTTTGACAAAAACAGTTCGGTATATCTGACCAACACCAATCATGAGGAGGACCAACCGGTTCACCTCCAGCTGGCGGACAGCAATATCCCGCTGCGGACCAACCTGCCCAAGTGGGCCGAACCCGCACAGCGGTACTGCCCGGCCGGCGTCTATGAGATCGTTGACGAAGGATCAGAACAGCGTTTCCAGATCAACGCGCAGAACTGCATTCACTGCAAGACCTGCGATATCAAGGATCCAAGCCAGAACATCACCTGGGTCACTCCCGAGGGCGGGGGCGGCCCCTCTTACAGCGCGATGTAGGGAAGGTCCTGAAGCGGGGACGGCTTGTCAGTCGACAAACGCTCTTGCGTTCTGGAAGATTCTCAGCCACGGACCGTGCTCACCCCAGTCTCCGGGATGCCACGAGTTGGTTACGGTACGGAAATTTCTTTCGGGATGGGGCATCATGATCGTGACCCTGCCTTTTGCTGCGCAAAGTCCCGTGATCCCATCAGTGGAACCGTTAGGGTTGAACGGATAGCGTCCCGTCATGCTCCCGTAATTGTCCACAAACTGTAGGCTGACCTGGTTACGTTTACGAAGGGTGGCCAGGACCTCCTGATCAAGTTCAGCGCGGCCCTCGCCGTGCGCCACAACAACGGGAATACGGGTGCCGGCCATATCGCGAAATAAGACCGAGTCACTGTCTAGGATCTCGACCATCACGGCGCGGGACTCAAACTGACCCGATTCGTTTGCTCCGAAATCCGGCCAATGTTCAGCGCCGGGTATCAGTTCCTTAAGCGCTGCCATCATCTGGCAGCCGTTGCACACCCCGAACGCGAAGATCTCCTCCCGGGAGAAAAAGGTGTCAAACTGCTCGCGCATCCACGGCTCAAACAGGATGGACTTTGCCCAGCCCTGCCCCGCCCCCAGGACATCCCCGAAAGAAAACCCACCACAGGCGGCAAGGCCCTGAAACGCTTCAAGATGCTGACACCCGGCCTTAAGATCAGACATCGTCACGTCCACCGCTCGGAATCCGGCCCGGTCAAAAGCGGCGGCCATTTCCATATGGCCGTTGACTCCCTGTTCGCGCAGGATGGCCACTCGCGGACGTGCGCCGCCCAAGATGGCTTGGGTGGCAGGATTGGACGCCAAATCAAAGGTCAACTCAGCGCTGAGGCCAGGGTCTGACAAATCCTGTAGGCGCTCGTACTCTTGAACTGTGGAATCAGGGTTATCCCGAAGCTCCTGCATCCGGTAAGTCAGTTCGGACCAGGTCCGGTGAAGCGAGGAACGGCTTGATTCGAGCAGAACCTCGCCGTTGCCGGCAATACGGATCGAATCGTTTCCTGCCGAAGCCGCTCCCAACGGCCGTACCCACGATCCGATGCCCTCTTCTTCAAAAATTTTATGTACCCGATCCAGTTCGTCTTTGCTCACCTGGATTACGGCGCCCGGCTCTTCAGAAAACAAATAAGCCAACGGGTCTTGCGCTTTTCCGATATCGATCTCGATCGAACAACGGCTGGCAAAAGCCATTTCCATCAGGGTGACAATCAAACCGCCGTCGGAACGATCATGATAGGCCAGCGCCAGATCACCGGCCAATAACCGTCTCGTCGCAGCAAAGAATCCGCACAGATCCTCCGGGTGATCCAGATCCGGCACCTCATTGCCCACCTGTCCATAAACCTGAGCGAGTGCAGAACCGCCGAGCCGCTGCTTGCCTCGCGCCAGATCAACCAGCAGCAGCACCGATTCACCGGAGACATCCAGAACAGGCGTCACAGACCGACGCACATCCGCCACCGGTGCAAATGCAGTCACGATAAGAGACAAAGGCGACGACACACTGAAACTCTTTCCATTGTCCGTCCAGCGGCTGGACATGGACATGGAATCCTTACCGACCGGGATCGAAATGCCGAGCGCTGGACACAGTGCAAGCGTAACCGCCTCAACCGTTTTAAAAAGATCTGCGTCCTGCCCCGCCTCACCTGCTGCAGCCATCCAGTTGGCGCAAAGATGAATGTCCGACAGTTCGCTGATCCCCGCGCAGGCGATGTTGGTTATCGCCTCAGTGACCGCCATACGGCCACTGGCCGGAGCATCGATGAGTGCAAGGGGCGTCCGCTCGCCCATTGAGATGGCTTCACCCGTATGACTATCGAAACCCGCTGTCGTGATACCGGCATCGGCAACGGGCACCTGCCAGGGCCCAACCATCTGGTCCCGCACCACCTGACCGCCGACACTCCGGTCACCGATAGTCACAAGAAAGGTTTTGTCGGCGACGGCCGGCAAGCGCAATACCCGATCCACGGCGTCGCTGACCGTGATTCCATCGAGATCAAGATCCGGATATGCACGGGGGCGGCTGACCCCTTCCCGATGCATCCGTGGTGTATTGCCAAAAAGCAACGACATGGGAAGATCCACCGGTACCGGGTGAGTGTTCGCGTCGTCCTTCGACTCACCTGACGTCTCGACAGAGGCAAGACGCAACAGGGTTTCCGGGCACGCCTCCCCGACCACGCTAAAGAGACACCGTTCCCGTTCACAAAGCGCTTTAAACGTATCGAGGTTTTCCGGTGACACGGCGAGGACATAACGCTCTTGGGCCTCGTTGCACCACAACTGCATCGGAGAAAGCCCGGGCTCATCAGAAGGAATGGCGTTGACGTCAAATCGGGCGCCGAGGCCGGCGTCGTGGACGAGTTCTGGGAGGGCATTAGACAGGCCCCCCGCGCCGACGTCATGGATCGAGATCATCGGGTTTTCGGGGCCCAGCGCGATACAGCGGTCGATGACTTCCTGGCAGCGCCTCTGCATCTCGGCATTGCCCCTTTGCACGGATGCAAAATCCAGTGCTTCAGCGCTTTCGCCGGAATCCACACTGGATGCCGCACCACCCCCAAGTCCGATCAGCATTGCCGGACCCCCCAATACGATCAGCTTGGCCCCCGGCGGAATGGTCTGTTTATGCACATGGCAGTCGCGGATATTGCCAAGCCCGCCGGCGATCATGATCGGCTTGTGATAGCCATACCGGTGGGCAGGATCACCCTCATGCGTTGCCACCTCCAGGGTGCGGAAGTATCCCGCCACATTCGGCCGGCCGAACTCATTGTTGAAGGATGCAGCCCCGATTGGCCCTTCGAGCATGATCTGCAGTGGTGACGCGATGCGGGACGGGCTCTGGCGGGGGAATTCCCAGGGCATTTGGGTATCCGGTAAGCGCAGGTCGGAGACCGAAAATCCGGTTACCCCGACTTTTGGTTTGCCGCCGCGCCCGGTGGCCCCTTCATCCCGGATCTCGCCGCCCGAGCCCGTCGCCGCACCGGGAAACGGAGAAATCGCCGTGGGGTGATTGTGGGTTTCGACCTTGGCGACTAGATGCAGCGGTTCGGCGATCTGGCGGTATTCGCCACTCGATGGGTCCGGCAGGAACCATGAGGCGGGGTATCCCGTCAGCACCGCCCCGTTATCACTGTACGCACTTAAAGTTTTTTCACCATGCCGGGCATGTGTCGTCCGTACCATCTGGAAAAGCGATGCGGCCTGACTTATCTCGTCCAGGGTCCACTGCGCGTTGAAAATCTTGTGCCGGCAATGCTCTGAATTGACCTGCGCGAACATCATCAACTCGGCATCCGTGGGGTTGCGGCCCATCTCGAGATAGGCGTCAGCGAGGTACTCGCACTCCTGGTGTGTCAGCGCAAAACCTTCACGCTCGTTTGCGGCCGCGAGCGCCTCCAATCCGCCGTTCAGGATATCCACAACTTCAAGGGGGGCGGGCGACTGTAACGCGAACACCTGTTCAAGTCCCTCCACGTTTTCAACCACAGATTCCGTCATGGGATCATGAAGTAACGAAATCAATTCGCTCCGGGACCCCTCCCGACCTTCAGCACCCTCGATTCGCCAGACAACGCCACGCTCAATTCTTCGAACCGAAGACAAGCCGCAGTGACGGGCAATATCGGTCGCTTTGGTTGACCAGGGAGACCGGGTTCCATGACGTGGAATAACCCGAATCGGATCACCGCCAAGAACAAGTTCCGGCACGCTTTCCGAGGAGGCATCGAGCAGATTTTCGAGAATCTGGATCTCATCCGGCTCCAGCGGTCGGCCGCTGTCGACGAGATAAAAAAAGCAGACCGAGCAGGCGCCCAGCGCGATCTGCCGATCTGCCGCACGGGCCGCAAACTTCTCGAGGTTAAACGGCGTGAGAGCAGGGCCACCGCCCAGCATCAGCACGGCGTGGCTCCCACCGGGCAGTCAGCCCGCAATGGTTGCCTCAAGATCGACACCGAGCCGCAGAGCGACCTCTTCATAGGCCTCTACGACACCACCGAGTCCCTGACGGAATCGATCTTTATCGAGTTTCTTACGGGTATCAGCATCCCAGAGTCGGCAACCGTCGGGTGTGAACTCATCACCGAGCAGCAGCTCACCGTCAAAACGGCCGAACTCCAGCTTGAAGTCCACCAGGATCATGCCCCCGTCGGCGAAAAGTTTGGTCAGGATTTCATTAACTCGGAAGGTCTGGGCCTTCATTGACTCGACTTCGGCCGAACTCGCCCAACCGAAAGAGGCAATGTGATACTCGTTGATCATCGGATCGTGCAGTTCGTCATTTTTTAAAAAGAACTCAAAGGTCGGCGGCACAAGATCCAATCCGTCTTCTACCCCAAGCCGACGGCATAAAGAGCCCGTCGCAAGATTACGAACGACACACTCGACCGGAATCATGTCGAGACGCTGGACCTGGGATTCATTGTCGCTGAGCAGTGCATCAAAATGTGTGGCAACACCCTGCGTCTCAAGGTGTTCCATGATGAAGGCATTAAAGCGGTTATTGATCATTCCCTTGCGGTCGAGCTGGTCTACTTTCTGTCCGTCAAACGCTGAGGTATCGTCCCGAAACTCCAGAACAAGCCGCGTGACGTCATCAGTCAGAAAAACAGACTTGGCTTTACCCGAATAAAGCTCTTCGCCTCTTTGCACAGCGCGTTAAACCTGGTTGAGATGTTTTTACAGCACGCCAGCGCCGGACATCGCTGAGCGCACCTCGTCGTGACACTCTGAAGACAGGGGAAGTAGCGGTAAACGAATGCCCCCACCGATCAGTCCCTGTTGCGATACCGCCCATTTCGCGGGTATGGGGTTTGATTCCAGAAACATGGCTTTATGCAAATCCGCCAGTTGGTTATTGAGCGCCCGGGCCGAGTCGGCGTCTCCGGCAATCGCCGCCTGACACATCCGGTGCATAAGGTTGGGAGCGGCGTTAGCGGTCACCGAAATGGTGCCCTTGCCGCCCGCAATCATTAACTCGCAAGCCGTCCCATCCTCTCCGGAATAGACCAGAAAGTCCTGCGGCGCCCGGTCGATCAGATCCCTGCCACGATCCAGGTCATTAGTCGCGTCCTTGATTGCGACAATATTGTCAATCTCGGCAAGACGCAAAGTCGTATCGTTATGCATATCCACACCGGTACGCCCCGGTACGTTATACAGAATCTGCGGAACAGAAACGGCATCGGCGATCGCCTTGAAATGCTGATAGAGACCTTCCTGGGGAGGCTTGTTGTAGTACGGAACCACCAGGAGACAGGCATCGACACCCACATTAGCTGCATGGCGCGTCAATGAGATGGCTTCGGATGTGGAATTGGCACCGGTCCCCCCGATCACCGGAATGCGCCCAGCTACCGCCTTTACTGTCCGCGCAATCACCTCGCCATGTTCGTCATGATCCAGTGTAGCCGACTCCCCCGTGGTCCCTACGGAAACAATGGCATCGGTACCTTCTGCAACATGGTGGTCTACCAGTCGCTCCAACGCGGTCCAGTCAACACTGCCGTCATCGTGCATTGGGGTGACCATCGCCACCATGCTGCCTGTGAACATATGGGAACTCCTCAATTTTAACTTTTGGAAGGTTGGAACGGCGCCGCTTGGCAACAGCCGGATGGTACTTTGCGCCCACCGACAGCACAAGACGCTCCGCAGACAATTCTCCTACAAATCGAGACTCCAGAGCAGTCGATCGTGCCTGATCTCAGCCTGAGCACCAATGGCCAGCGGCATATTTGGCGTCACATGCCCGAAATCGCGGGAAGAGAAAACCGGACAGGGTGTCCTGGCGGCCAATTCGGTGACTGCCCATGAGTCTTCCTCTGCGGTTGGCCCCATCCCGGTGAACCGGCCGAACACCACCGCATTCACTCCGCTTAGGAGACCGCTGTCCAGCCACTGACGCCAATAACGCAATAGGCGGGGCGCACTTTCTCCGGTGTCCTCAAAAAAAAGGATGTGCCCGGAAAAGTTCGAAGGCAGATTGGGGGTACCCACGAGATTGCTCAGCACGCTAAGGCAGCCTCCGAAGAGACGCCCCCGACACGCCGGGCCCGGTACCGTTGAGACCGGCGTCACACTGATGCTCCCTGTCCAGCGGTGGCCTGACTTCAGCAGGCCCAAAAGCGCAGTCACGTCTTCTCCACTCTGCCACAACGGCGACCCTGGCATGGGGCCATGCAAAGACGGCCAATCCAATCGGGCGTATAGTGCACTTTGCAGCGCGCTGATATCAGAAAACCCGATCAGAACCCTCGGAACTTCTTTTGCCAGCGCATCCCAGTCAAGTCGGCTCAAGAGTTCGCTGGCACCGTAGCCGCCCCGTGCGCTGAGAAAATAACGGCTATTGCCGGCTAAAGCAGACTGTAGCGCTCCAAGACGTATTTCGATTCCGTCCCCTTCCAGACGCGCCTTCGCATCGACAGGACAAGGGGTGTACTCCACTTCAAAGCCCTGTTGCCGTACCGCCCTGAGATTCCGGTCCAGCACGTCACTCTCTGGTGGCCCAGAGGGCTCCAGTACATGGATAGAAGCGTTGTCCATCTTGTTGATCAACGGGTCGACCCTATGGCCGGCCGGCTCAATTGGCCAGCAGGGTCTTCAGCGGCCCGTCACGCTCCATCAACTCTTGCGTGCGGCCCCGTTCGAGAATTCTTCCGGACTCCATGACCAGGACCTCTTCAAAGTGTTCAACCGAACTAGCGCTCTCAAGCGCCCAGATTATCCCCCGGCCGCGCATATGCTCGCGAATACCCTTGATCAGATCGCCGCGGACATTGAAATCAAAAGGTGCCAGCGCCTCGTCCACCACGAGCAGATCGGGATACTTCATGAGCGCTCTCGCAAATCCCAGCTTTTGTCGCTGAATAGTACTGAGTTTCCCGCCGGACGTGCCAACGTCTGCATGCAGTCCCCGCTCCACCACGTAGGCCCGCAACTGAACCGCATCAATCACTTCATCGATGCTCTTGCGTATCTTGCTGCGCAAAGCCGGCTTCCCAAAGGGTAGCGCACCGAACAGCACATTGGACTCAATATCCAGACCGGGGTTGAGCGCTGCCGGGTTGAGGAAATCTACCGAGTCGTTGGTATCACCCAGTTTTTCCCGAAGAAGACCCCGGACCTTGAGTAACTTCGCCTGCAAGGGCTCATCGACGATACCCAGACGGTGCTGCGCCGGCACCAGACGATAAACAAAAGACCTGAGCACCTGCTGATCCGATTCAGGCAGCGACTGAGGTGATGGGTCGTCCGTCGCAGCCAGTCTTCTCAGGATTTCTTCGAGAATCGGAAGATCGTCCCCACTGATCAGGCTGAAACGCTCAAAGAGATCACTGTCTGGACTGACCCCCTCGAATACCTCAGTCATCGTCTGCGCCACCTTCACGCCCAAATCCAGGAATTCGTCAAACAACCCGGCCTCTCGCAGCAGGTCGGTTACCAGAGGATTGGAGGGCAACTGCTCCGGTGCGAACTCAGCGCTCAGCGGATAACCGAAGAGAATGTTCTGAGATACCGAGATATTGACGTTGTAGGTATCGGGATCAAATGTGGTGACATCCAGGCCTTGCTCCCGGAACTGTCTGCGGGCCTCGAGAATCTTTGACTCCGTCTGCGCATCGATTTGTGAATCAGCAATTCGCGTCGCAAGACCCATCTGGTACACATCCTCTCCCAGACCTGCCACTTCAAGGACTTCCCGTGCACGCTCACGCAACGCCTCAATGCTCTGGACGCCTACAGCCGCCAGATCCAGCCAGTCCGCACCTGCATCATCAACACTGTTTCCCGAAGCGACCGACTCCTGTATCCGGTGTTTCTCGTCAGGATTATCATTGTCTTCTGCGGCTACGGGCATATTAAATAGCCCGTAGTACAGGTTATGCGCAAGCGTTCCGCTGAAAATATACGGCGTCGTTCCTACCCACCCGACGCGTCTTCCCGTAACCGCTTCGGGCGCATCTGCCCAATCGAGCTTACCAACCTCAATCTTGCCGGAGGTCGGCCAGAGCAGCCTCGCCGCCAGCGCCGACACGTCACTCTTGCCGGAACCTGCCGCGCCCACGATTGCGACATGGGTATCCAGCGGTACCGAGAAGCCTACGTTGCTGACGGTTGTTGCATCCTCCTCTCCGTAGCTGACGCCTTGCGCCTTAAACTCCCCTGACAGTACTTCGACGTCGTCAGGCGTCTCAAGCAGGGACTTGCGTATCATGTTCTCGGGCTCGAACTGCTCCGCGACCTGCAGATACTTGACACGGGTATCTTCAAAGACCTGATAAAACTTCAGCAACTCTTTCCATGGCGGACCAATATCTTTATAAGCGGCCAGAACGGCCACTAAAGCGCCGAGGGACACGTCTCCCTTAATGACCAGGTAGCCGCCGATGGAGAAAAAGAAGAATGGCGTGACCTGAGCCAGGAAATTATTGAGGAACTTGATGAAAAACTTCCTGCGATAGATCTCCTCGCGAATGTCGAAAATCCGCCCTAAATGACCCGAAGCCCTTGCCTGCTCGAAACGTCCGCTGGCGTTCGCATGAATATCGGAAGCGCCCTGTACAGTTTCCCCGATATGGGTTGCCAGCCCCCTGACTGTCTTGACGCGCTGCTTGGAGAGGGCATTCACCTTCGCCTGCAGTTTCGGGATGAGGTACATCTGGGGTGGATAGAGCGCTATGGACGCCAGCCCCAGCCAGATATCCTGCTGAAAAATGAAAGAGAGGTAAGTGAGCAGCAAAGCGCCCTGAAAGGCTGGAGCGGCGATCGCATCTCCAATCAAACCGCCGAGCGGCTCGCTCTCTGCGGTGATCATAGGAATGATCTCAGCGGGTGGAGTCCGGCGAATCTTGGCCGATGGAAAACGCAGGATGCGCGCATAGAGGTCGAACCGGAACCGGCGCAGCATGCGCTCCCCCAGCACACCCTTATAGACATTCAAGTAGTATTTGAGACCCCCCGATGCCACCACAGCCACGAGGAATGCAACCGACAGCAGCATCAGGAAACTAATCTGCGTGACCTCAAAACCGAGTATCGCCTCAGGCAAATTCTTGCCATCGATGGCCTGGTTGATGATTCTCTTAGGGATGTCCAGCGAGATGTAGACCAGCGGCATCGTCAAGACAGTCAACAACAGCAAGAATAGTTGGCCCCGAAAGGTGTGCCGCAGGACATAGCGATAAATCGACTTGTCTATCCGGGGATAATCCGGGTTATCTCTCTCGGCTGAAGCCGTCAACTGATCTTTTTTTGGGTCGGTCATGGTCGTGGTTTGCGCTCGCAATCGCCCTCTTATAGCATACCCCTGCCTCTTGTCGAGCCTGTTCGCGGGTTCGACGCGACCCGGACTCCAACCTATGCCTGTTGCAGTAGTGCTCAAAGGTTATCCGCGGCTGTCGGAGACCTTCATTGCGCAGGAAATCCGCAGTCTCGAAAAAGCCGGCGTGGACCTTGAGATCGTCTCTCTGCGCCATCCCACAGACCCGACAACCCATCCGGTTCATGGTGAGATCAAGGTGCCGGTGCTCTACCTGCCCGAATATCTTTACCGCGAGCCGCTGCGCGTCATAAAAGGATGGCTTGCAGGCCGAAAACGTCCCGGATATCGGGCCGCCCGCTCCCTGTGGATTCGGGATCTGAAGCGGGATCATTCCATCAACCGTATCCGGCGTTTTGGACAGGCTCTGGTATTGGCGGCTGAGGCCCGGCCATCCACCTCCCTGATGTATGCGCACTTCATGCACACCCCAGCGTCCGTCACACGCTACGCGGCAACCCTTCGCGGCATAGCATGGTCGTTTTCTGCTCATGCCAAGGACATCTGGACAACGCCGGATTGGGAGAAGCACGAAAAACTCGCCGACTGTGCCTGGGGCGTGACCTGCACCGAGGCCGGTTTTTCACACCTTAGACAACTTGCCCCCGCCGGAACCAAACTCAGACTGCTCTATCATGGTCTCGACACGGCGCGGTTTGCTGATCCGGGCGTTCGGCACAGTGAGGCAAACGGCACCACCGCACAACAAAGCGTTAATCTGCTCAGCGTAGGACGGGCTGTCCCAAAAAAAGGTTTCGATGTGCTGCTCAGGGCTTTGGCAGCGCTCCCGGCAGGGTTTCACTGGCGTTGGCAGCATGTCGGAGGCGGCCCCGGGCTGCCCGCATTGAAACGCGCTGCCGCTGATCTTGGTATCGACAAGAAAATTTCCTGGCTAGGACCACAACCCCAGGAGACCGTGCTGTCCCTCTACCGGGAAAACGATCTCTTCATATTGCCCAGCCGCATTGCCGCCGGGGGCGATCGCGACGGCTTGCCCAATGTCCTGATGGAAGCGGCAAGTCAGGGTCTGGCCATCATCACAACCGACCTTTCCGGTATTACCGAGTTCATTACCGCCGATCAACACGGTCTTCTGGTGCCTCCTGACGACGCTGTGGCGCTCTGCGATGCGATCCACCGTCTCGGCACTGATCCTGAATTAAGAGCGACCCTCGCCGCTGCTGCAAAAGTCCGGGTGACTCAGGAGTTTGATCATCAGGACAACATCCAGCCGCTCATTTCCCTAATCGAAGATGTAGCGGGAGCCAACTGATGCAGATTGGCTTCTACGCTCCCATGAAGGCGCCTGACCATCCTTCTCCTTCAGGCGACCGAACGCTTGCGCAACTTCTGATCGAGGCGATGACCCTTGCCGGCCATAACGTTGAGGTAATGAGTCAACAACGCGCCATCGACATCTCCGGAGATCTGGAAAACCAGGAGAGAATCAGGGAGCAGAGCGCGGCAGAAGCCACACGCATCCTCGATCAGCTGCAACACAGCACTCATTCCATTGATCTTTGGTTAACCTATCATCTTTTTCACAAGGCGCCAGACTGGTTAGGCCCCAGGATTTGCGAAAGGCTGGACATTCCCTATGTGGTTGCCGAGGCTTCCTACTCACCCAAACAAAAGAACGGACCCTGGCAGGAGGGGTTGTCCAGTGTGGAAACAGCGCTCGCACGGGCGGCGGGCATCGTTTCGCTAAATCCTCGCGACCACGAGTGCATTCAGCCCTTTCTCAAACCAGAAGCAAAGCAGATTGCGCTTTTGCCGTTCACTCACGAAACCGCTTCGCCGTCTGGCCACCGCGGTCAACTGAAGGAGAAATTGGGGCGCGATCTCGACATCGACCCCGGACTGCCCTGGCTGGTGACGGTAGGGATGATGCGCAAAGGAGACAAAGAGCGGTCGTTCGCCATGTTGGCCGCGGCACTTAATGCAATTCCAGATCTCGCCTGGCGTCTTATCATCATCGGCGACGGGGAGGCCGCTCACTCGGTGAAAAAGGCTTTCGTGCCGTTGAATGGGAACCGCGTTTGCTTTGCCGGCGAGTTGAAAACAAAGGAAGTGCAACCATATCTAGACGCATCAGATATTTTTGTATGGCCGGCAATCCATGA
>TARA_B100000686_G_scaffold73849_1_pt1 | contig 14272 bp, 16 predicted proteins | sample TARA_B100000686 | Tara Oceans TARA_B100000686 (sample SAMEA2622733) | marine metagenome | biome: marine biome (ENVO:00000447); feature: marine epipelagic mixed layer (ENVO:xxxxxxxxx); material: "saline water (ENVO:00002010), including plankton (ENVO:xxxxxxxx)" | depth 150 m
CTCCTAGGTTGTTCTGGGCAAATACATAACCTTGGTCGGCGGCCAGTCGATATAACCGGGCCGCTTCAACGTAGTCTTGTGGGACGCCTTCACCGAAGTTGTACATAGCTCCGAGGTTGTTTTGGGCAACTGCATTGCCTTGGTCGGCACAGGCTCGCACGTCCGCTAGTGGTGATTCCATTGATAGGTTAGCGCAGGAAGTCGATGGAGTTGTTTGTGCCTTAATCCCGCTGTGGACTGCTGCAGAAATCAGTGCAAAAAGTAAAACTCTTTTCATAGCTCCTCCTTCAGGTGTCTATTCAGTATACGGCACTGATCGAATGAGCAAAATAGGATTGGTTAGGGGATTACTTTAGAGCAAGAATGGGGCAGTGCCTCATGTTAGCTATCACTAGACGGGCAATTCTATATTAGGATCGACCACGAATCCGGATATTAAATTGTCGTGCTGTATTTTCCCAGTACAACCATCCCCATCCATCCAGCCTGCCATTTTTGAACACCACTGGGCTAGTCTCTTCATCCGTAACAGCACCATCGGCGACCAGTCTTCTCGTGTAAAAGAACAAAACATCAAACATGTCTTCACCTGCCGGATACATCTCTCTTTTCAAGGGATTTTGAATACTATTACACGTTGGACAACTCGGAGCCGGTCCTATATGGGCAATTACCTGATTGATAGTCATCCCACGCTCAAGCGACAACATCCTACTGTTGTTGTGATTCGTGATAGTTTCCGGGCCATTCATGACTGCACATCCACTTAACCCGATCACAAGAAACACAAAGAGCAATAATCCTATCCGGCTATTCATAACACCGCCCTGGCTATCGTAATAATAAGCGTCAATCTTAAGACTCAAATCTTCATTCAGTATACGGCACTTAGTTGTTCCCTCTACGCCAGTCGTTCACGAATTGCTCAGCACAGAATCGGCCAATCTCTGAACCAGTAAAGTCTCTTAATGGTTGATATCGCAAACTCGGCCCTATTTTCCAAGTAGTCACTAGCCACGGGTCAGGCAACGATTCGGGCATATACCTTGAACTTGATAGCAGGTGGCCTGTTTCTTGGAGTTTTACCTCTTCAGTTACGATCATATAAACATCCCGTGCTCCAGGAATACCTGCAGCTAGAAGGACCACTGCCGAACAACCGAGGACTACTGGACCTATTCTCTCTGGGTCGGTCTCATTGAGTCCGATGAGTTCGATTCCGGCACGCAAAAGCCCTAGCTCGAAAGCGTCTTCAATCTCTCTCTCATAATTGGCCACTTGTTCTTGCGGAACAGTTTCGCTGATCGTCAGACTTACTATAGGGTATATTTTTGTGATGCCACGTAACGGCCTCTCTTGATTTTGTGCAACTCCACCTACGGGCATTCCAAGCATTCCTATCACTAGAGAAAATACAATAACTCTTTTCATAGCTCCTCCTTCAGGTGTCTATTCAGTATACGGCACTGATGGGATGAGCAAAATAGGATTAAGTAAAACTGAGCAAGGCACTTGCTACTAGCTCTAATTACGCAATAAACTCAATCAAATTCTAAAGGGGGGTCCAAATGCACAAAGGATTACTACGTTTTGCTTTTGTGGTGCTATTCTCGCTTCAAGCTTCGGGATTGAAGTCTCAATCCCTGGACGAACTGGCGTCTGAAGTATTAGCAGGTAGAACCTGTAACGAATCATCTGATCGAATAACGTGCACCTATACAGTGGGCAATGACCTGAATTTTGAAATAGTTGACCTTGGAACTTCATATGCCTTCATCAATGTTTGGAAATCAAACGGTTTGGACGGTGATTTTTTCATTGGAACATCACCTTTGACTAGCATTCCAGAACTAAGGCAGGGTATGCACGAATGTCTCAAAATAAAGCCAGGAACAGAATCAGAATACATGATGATCGTTCACGAAGTATACGTATCTCACTTCACAGGAAGTGTTTATACTGATCTGATTACTTGCCAGCAGGATGGTAATGATTCTTGAACAGGTGTCTATTCAGTATACGGCACTCATCGAATGAGCAAAATACTGTTTATATGATTCTGGGTACGATCACTGAAATAGGGGGGTGCCGGGGTACTGGGGGTCTTCACTGGCGGAATTCTGGTTAGGCGCAGTGTTAGCAAAAACCCATGCTTTTTCCAGGTAATGGGAGACTAGGGGGAGACTAAACTCACTTTGTCATAGTATCAAAAGAAAAGGGAGATAGCCATAAATGACTGCCTCCCTTCACTTTACCTCTATGCCCCGCCTAGGACTTGAACCTAGAACCTACTGATTAAGAGTCAGTTGCTCTGCCAGTTGAGCTAGCGGGGCAATGCTTCTAAAACGCAGCGATATCTGTGATCGCCTGACCCAGGATCAGACCATGCACATCGTGAGTGCCTTCGTAGGTATAAACCGACTCAAGGTTCGCCATGTGTCGCATGGAATGGTACTCCACCAAAATACCATTTCCTCCCAACAATCTTCTGGACTCCCGAGCAATATCACAGGCCATATCGCAATTAGCTCGCTTCGCCAAGGAAACCTGCTGAGGGGTCATCGCTCCTTCGTCTTTGAGTCTACCCAGCTGGACACACAACAATTGACCCTGGGTAATTTTGGTCAGCATATCAGCTAATCTGACCTGCTGAATCTGTTTTCCTCCAAGCGGCTCTCCGAACATCACTCTTTCTTTGGAATAACTCCTGGCTTCATCAAAGCAGGCCATAGCTGCCCCCACTGTGCCAAATGCTATTCCGTACCTAGCCTGAGTCAGGCAACTGAGAGCACTTTTCAGTCCATCTGTTTCAGGCAAAAGTGCAGAATCGGGAACATGTACATCTTCCATATAGAGTTCACTGGTGTCAGACGCGAGTAGCGACAGCTTCCCTTTCTGATCGCGAGCGGAAAATCCCTGCGTATCAGTAGGTACGAGAAAGCCACGTATTCCCTTGGTATCACCTATTTCATTAATCTGCGCCCAGACCACGGCTACATCTGCCATTGAACCATTCGTAATCCACATTTTAGTGCCGTTAAGAACCCACCCATCCTCCACTTTCTTAGCGGTTGTAATCATACCCCCAGGGTTAGAACCATAATCAGGTTCAGTTAGCCCGAAGCAACCTATTTTTTCGGCCGATGCCAATGCTGGGAGCCATTCCTTTTTCTGTTCCTCACTCCCGAAGGCATAGATCGGATACATCACAAGCGCACCTTGTACGGAGGAAAAAGATCGAACCCCAGAATCGCCTCGTTCTAGCTCCTGGTTAATGAGTCCGTAGGACACGTTATTAAGTCCCGCGCACCCGTACTCTTCAGGAAGATTAGCGCCCAGCAGTCCAAGCTCACCCAACTCCGGAATGATCTCCTTTGGAAAACGTCTTTCGATGTAGGCTTCTCCGATAAGAGGCATCAAGCGATCCTCTACCCAGTCTCGCACCATATCTCTGACCATTCGCTCCTCTTCACTGAGCAGCGAATCCACGTTGTAGAAATCTACTCCCTCGAATTTGCCCGCCATATAGTTACCTCTCACTCCATTTTATGATTTAACCAGACCAGAAATCTAGTAAGACTATTCGTCTGAAGAAACGACCTAAGATTCAGGCGATGTCTTCATTCGAATTGCCCCGTAAAGAACTTCACGTGTTACGCGAGCACTCACATAAATTGCGGCCAGAACCGTTCCTGCCCACCCCCCCATCAGCGTTCTCGAGGGTTCTACTACAATCCAAATCCAAGCAAACAATATGATCCCTATACAACAACCGACCATCCAGCTACGCCTTTGGGCCCAGTTACGTACAGAATCTATACAATCCTTACACCACAGCAGTCGATCCAGGTCGCTTCGATCGGCAATGTGATCGCACCGAGAACAAGCAACTTCATCAACCTGTCCAAATGTCCACTTCATGGTCATGTGGTTACTCCTACCTCTAAGGGGATAACAAGACCAAAACAATGACCTTCATTCACATCAACTGACAAACTCTTCACTGTACCCATACTCAGTATGATCCTCACCCCATCTTACCAGTTCCTCTAAGAATACTGGGCGACCGGAACCATCTCTTCTTGCTCTTCCAGCAATATTTTGTGCCCTCTGCCAAGTGATGCTATTGAGTCTACCCCTATAAAGCATTGCACGAGCTACTTCTGACTGTCGCCGACTCGTGCGAGTGACGACTCTCACCCCTGCCACACCAGGATATTGTTGGAAGATTGATTCTGTCTCTCTCGTAAAGAGATATATATAGGGACCAACCTTTGCCCACAGATTTCCACCCCTGCGAATCTGAAAAAGTGGTTGTTCCACAATGACCTCTACCACGTTTCCATTCATACTAGCTGTAACACTGGAGGAAGCTGCGAATATTGCTGAAACCTCACTGTCAGAGGGCAGTGTTAGATCGACCTCGCTACAGCTGAAGACAGAAATCCCTAAAACCATGCACAGGAATCCACTGATCAACAGATTAGTGGGTGACCGGTGAGTGCTTTTTGACATCCTATTTTTTCTCCATGCAGTTCTCATAACAGTTTTGTATTACTAAATGGACAGGCTATGGATCGACCTCATCCGGATCCAAAGTTATTGCCGCAGAATTAATACAATAGCGTAGCCCTGTAGGAGCTGGACCATCCTCGAACACATGCCCTAGATGCCCGTCACACGAACTACACAACACCTCCACCCTCCTCATAAAAAAACTCATATCCTCTTCCGTCCTGATTGCGTTCGATTCTTTCACATCGTAAAAGCTCGGCCAGCCACATCCCGAGTCGAATTTTTCCTCTGAAGTAAAAAGTTCCTGGCTACAGCCTGCACATAGATATCGACCCGATGTATCCGTTTGATAGTATTGACCCGTAAATGGCCTTTCTGTTCCCTTCCTTCTCAGAATTTCGAATTGTTCAGGAGTCAACAAATCCTTCCATTCTGCTTCACTTTTCTTACTCATACCTTCATTTTTCCCTTTTGCTCCCATTGTCTTTAGTAGCCTTAAGCTTAACCAAACACATACGAAACTCCCACCCGAAGAAACTCTCGGTCTTGCTCTCAACATCCACAATTAGTTTCTTATTTGGTTGGCTGGATATTTCCACTTAAAAATTAGAGGTTGGTTATGAGTGCATCTTCCGTACGTCACATTCCATGGGAAAGCATCCCCGTAGAGGAACTCAACCCCCTGTTAAGCCGTAGGCTGGTCACTGGAGAAAAAGGAATGCTAGCCCATGTATACCTGAAAAAGGGTGCGATTGTTCCGCTACATTCGCACGAGAACGAACAATTTACCTATATCCTCGAAGGGGCACTTAAATTCTTGATCGGAGATGATAAATCTGAGGAGATTATCGTGCGTGCCGGAGAGGTATTACACATACCTTCAAACGTACCTCATGAAGCGGAAGCTATTGAAGACTGTTTAGACCTAGACATCTTCGTCCCTCCAAGAGAAGATTGGCTCTCGGGTTCAGACAATTATTTAAGGGAGAAATAAGCATGGATTTGGGAATTAAAGGTAAAAACGCACTCGTTGCTGCTTCTAGCAAAGGCCTAGGAAGAGCGGTAGCGGAGGAACTCGCAGCAGAGGGTGTGAATCTAGTTATGTGCTCACGATCTGGAGATGCACTGGAAACTGCTAGTCAGCAAATTAGAGAGACTAGTGGAGTCAATGTCTTAGGTGTCCCAACTGACCTGACTGATGCCAGTGCTGTCGAACACTTGTTGGATAGGACTCAAAAGGAAATTGGACAAATCGATATTCTGGTCACAAACACTGGTGGTCCTCCGCCCGGCCCTTTTGAGAGCCATTCGTCTGAAGCATGGTCACAGGCAGTACATCAGAATCTATACAGCGTTTTGAACCTTACCAGAGGTTTACTACCAGCTATGTTGGATTCTGGTTGGGGAAGAATTGTCAACATTACTTCTGTAGCAGTAAAGGAACCCGTGGACGGATTAATCCTATCTAATAGCATAAGAGCTGCGGTCACAGGTTTTGCAAAAACACTGGCCACAGAAGTCGCAGGATCTGGAGTCACAGTAAACAATGTTATGCCTGGCTTTACAATGACTGACAGATTGGAAAGTTTGGCGAAGAGCAGAGCCGAGCAGGCGGGCAGTACTATGGACGAAATTTTTGAAGGAATGGCCCAAACAATTCCCATGGGTCGGATAGGCACTCCTCGTGAGTTTGCTGCTATGGTGGGGTTCCTTGTGTCGGACAGAGCCAGCTATATTACTGGAGTATCAATTCCAGTTGATGGTGGAGTGGTTAAAGGCCTAATTTGATATTTAGTATCGATCTCTAATGTGGAGAGTAAAAAATGGCAGGGAAACTAGAAGCTTCGGAGTGGATCTGGAGAGACGGCGAATTCGTTAAGTGGGAAGAAGCCACCGTCCACTTGTTGAGCTTAGCCGTCCAGTTCGGCGTTTCACAATTTGAGGGTATACGTTGTTACAATACCCCTAAAGGACCCTGCATTTTTCGTTTGGACGCGCACATTCACAGACTGATTAATTCCTGTAAAATCTATCGAATGGTGCCTGATCACTCTATAGAAACCATCTCAGAAGCTTGTTGTGCTGTCGTGGAGAAAAACAACCTGAAAAACTGCTACATCCGACCAATGGTCCTTAGGGGTTACGGGGCAGCAGGTCTGAATCCATCGAACAGCCCCATCGAAACTGCAATACCCACTTGGCCATGGGCTACCTATCTGGGAGACGAAGCACTCGAAGAAGGGGTGGACGTCGGAGTATCTTCCTGGAACCGCCCAGCTCCAAATACTTTCCCTTCCACCGCTAAGTCCGGTGGACATTATACCAATTCGATCCTGGTTAAAATGGAGGCCCAAGCCAACGGTTACGCTGAAGGCGTAGTGTTAGGGCCTGAAGGAAGATTGAGCGAAGGTGGGGGACAGAATATTTTCCTCGTCGATCAGGGAACACTGGTGACACCTCAGCTTGATGGAACGCTTCTACCTGGAATCACTAGAGACGCTGTTTTCACCCTAGCGGAAGAGCTAGGCTTAACCGTCAAAAGAAAACCTGTAGCACGTGAAAATTTGTACACAGCCCAAGAACTCTTCTTCTGCGGCACCGCAAGTGAGATTTGTCCAATAAGAAGTGTTGATAGGATACCAGTAGGAGATGGTTCGGTGGGACCAATAACGAGACAGATCCAAAAACGCTTTATGGACATAGTCACTGGTCAAGCAGAAGATAGTTACGGCTGGCTGACTCCAACGAGTGGCTCCTAAAGTAGACTTCCCTAGGACATAATAAGTCGGCCAGTCGTCTAATAGGTCCTTAGACCTAAGTGATTAGTCGCTCCCTGGTCTTTCTAATTATGTCGGGACCTATCCTGCAGCAACCCCCTATTACCCTAGCCCCAGCATTGTGCCACTCTTCGGCCATGTCCACCCAATTCTCTTCTTCTTGAGTTTCACTTTTCTGCCAAATCTTTTCCTCGGCGTTCCAAGATTCTCCAGAATTAGGATAAACTATAATCAAGCTGTCAGTCTTCGACTTGATCCGTCGGATCAAGCCCTCCATGAACCTGGGTGCAGTGCAATTGATTCCAATCCCTACAAGACGTTCTGCGTCTTCACACAACTCAACAGCAACCTCAATCGGTGTCCCGTCACTTAAATGACTGCCGTCACGACAGCTGAAGCTCATCCATCCGTAAGTTTCTTGAGATTTTTCTAGTAACTCCAAGAGAACCTTGGCTTCATTGAGGGAAGGGATCGTCTCAAATGCCAAAAGATCGGCACAGGAAGTTGCGAGGGTTGTGAAACGACGAACATGGAAATCTTCCAACTCATGCCGGTTGATTTTATAATGACCATTGTATTCCGACCCGTCAGCCAGAAAAGCTCCGTATGGACCGATGCTTGCACCAACTAAAGGATGCATTCTGGGACTCGAAGAGGCTGTGCTTGCCAAGAATTCTTCAACTGCTTCCTGCGCTAGCGCTACCGAAAGAATCAGTAAATCATCTGCATCAGCCTGATCTAAACCCAACCGGGCAAATCCCTCATAGCTTGCCTGATATGTCACCGTGGTTATGCAGTCAGCTCCAGCTTCCAGGAATGTGCGATGTGCCACCCGGATGTCCTCAGGAGAATCAATCAGCATCTTCGCTGACCACAACTGTGAATCCAGTCTATGTCCACGGGCTTCCAAAAGAGTAGCCAGGCCACCGTCTAACATCACAATACCCTGTTGTTGCACAATCTCCATTAGGGGGTCCGTCATTACACCCTATCCCCCTTTAGACATTCTCGTCCACTATTCTCTAATGTCCTGATGCTCCTGAATCAGCTCCTCTTGGGTCCGCAGCCCCCAGTCGATCACCTGTATCAGGATCGACCATGATGGAATGAGCACGACCTTGTCCTCTCCCCGTCGTCACTTCGTGACCCATCGCTCTCAGAGTAGCTAAAATCTCGTCAGTAGCACCAGGCTGCTCAATACGAACGGAACCAGGCAACCATTGGTGATGGATGCGAGGAGCGTTCACCGCTTCCTGTATGCCATGATCGAAATCAACAATATTGAGAATCAACTGTAAAACGGTATTAATAATGGTCCTTCCTCCTGGACTTCCAATGACAGCGACGAGCTCGCCATCCTTGGCAACGATACTTGGACTCATACTCGAAAGCATGCGCTGTTCTGGACGGGCTAAATTTGGCCTGGTCCCAATCAATCCTCTTTCAGTAGTGATACCTGGCCCAGCATTGAAATCACCCATCTCATTATTCAGCAGGAAGCCTCCTCCTGGGACTGTAATGGCAGACCCATAACCAGCTTCGAGGGTATACGTTACGGAAACTGCCATTCCCTGAGCATCCACCACTGAATAATGGGTCGTCTCTGGACTTTCGTACCCCAAGGCAACGTCAGATGTCTGAGAAACACTCGCAGTAGTTGGATCAATGCCCACTCTTAGTTCTGCTGCATAATCTTTACTAGTCAAGCGATGCAGCGGAACATCGGCGAAATCCTGATCGGCCAAATAGGTAGCCCGATCGCGATAAGCCCTTCTCATTGCTTCTGTAAGGTGATGGATGTAATCCGCCGAGTTATGACCCATTTCATTGAGATCAAAGCCCTCAAGGATGTTGAGCATCTGCACTATAGCTATACCTCCACTGGAAGGTGGCGGCATGGAAATAACATCGTAACCCCTGTAACTGCCATGTACTGGAGTACGCTCTCGCGCCTGATATCTCTGTAGGTCCTCCATGGTAATCAAACCCCCAGCGCGCTCCATTTCAGCGACCAAAAGCTCCGCTGTCTCACCCGAGTAGAAACCGTCATGTCCATCAGCGGCAATCCGACCCAAAGAAAGTGCAAGATCCGGCTGCTTAAGGATCTCGTCTTGCTCGTAAGCCTCTGTGCCATTTTTTGCAAATGACTTCATGGTCCCTGGGTGTCTGCTCCCTCTGCCCTCAATCAATCCCCTAAGTCCTCTGGCTAGACTCTCACTAATCGGAAAACCGTCTCTAGCCAATCCTATCGCAGGATCCACCAGACCAGACCATTCTCCATGACCATATAGTTGATGAGCCTTCCAAAACCCGGCAACCGTACCCGGAACTCCTACAGCCCAATGGCTTTGATGGTGTTTCTGAGAAGAATACTCACCATCCTCAAGCCACATTTCAGGAAAAGATGCTAGAGGAGCTTTCTCGCGAAAATCAATAGCTGTGGTCGAACCGTTTGGAAAGCGTATTACCATGAATCCGCCTCCTCCGATATTCCCATTCGACGGGCTTGTCACCGCTAGGGCAAAACCAGTGGCTATCGCTGCATCGACTGCGTTGCCGCCTGCTCTCAGTACCTGAGCTCCAGCTTCGCTGGCAATCTTTGTCGCGGAGACAACCATCCCGTGAGGCGCCCGAACGGCAGAAACATTCTGTTGGCTTTGTGCGTCAACAGTTGAGGACAATAGCGTCTCTGGTCCCGTTGATCCCATACTCCAACCACCGAAAACAAACAGGCCCAAGGCGCTGAAAATCAAAAAGATATTTCTTCGTCCAGTCATGCTAAAACCTCCCCCTAAATCTTGAACTATTTCTTAGTCACCGGGATGTATGAACTTTCTTCTAGGCCACCCTGGAAACACTCAAATCAACTCAGTCTATTTATCACAGTAGCAACTACCTTCCTCCCACACAAAGCTCAAACAGAAATCAGATAGAACTTAGTCGAACCGGAGAAGTTACTCCAGAATCTCCAGGTCACCCCAACCCAACTCCAACAATGGATCCTTAACACTTTGGGCATCACCTACTATCACAATTGTCATCTCGTCGGGTCGAATACACCGAACCACTGCCTGATGAACATCGTCCTGCGTGACCATACGCACCCTTTCACGGTGAGACTGATAGTAATCATCAGGAAGCCCGTAGACCAAGGTATTTACTACATGAGACGCTATGTGGTCAGTTGTTTCAAACCTGAGAGGAAACACTCCCGCTATGTAATCCCTGGACGATTCTATCTCCTCTTGAGAGGGGCCTTCTGTAACAAATTTCTCTACTTCAAACACTGCCTCCCTTACAGCGTCAGCGGTCACTTCTGTCCCCACCGCCGTTGATACGCCCCACGGCCCCGCGCTGCGCCTATACTGAAAAGATGAGCGGATCCCGTATGTGAAACCATTCTTTTCGCGCAAATTAGCATTTAATCGACTGGTGAATGCCCCACCCAGAATTGTATTGGCGACGATCAGAGGAAAATAATCCTTGGTCGATCGATCCTGACCTATATGGCCAATTCGAATTTCTGACTGGACTGAGCCTGGGCGGTCCACCAGAAACATCTTTTTTGGATTGAGCGCAGATTCCGATTTGGGGTGCGACCCCGGGACAGCTAAACCCGTCCAATCTGAAAAATATTTTGAGGTCAGATCCTTAATTTCTGACATATCTACATCCCCAACCACTACCAATCCTGATCCTCCTGGTACATACCTTTCTTTCCAGAAATTTAAAACCGCCCCAGGATTTACATTAGCTAGAGACTCTTCTGTCCCACCTAAAGGCCTTCCGTAGGGCATCTCACCGTAGAGCATCTTTCGCATACGATTACTTGCAATGCTACCTGGATTCATCTTTCTCTGTTCGATCAGTGCGAGTTCTTGGCTGACGAACCTGTTGACCTCGTCCTCTGGGAATAGAGGATTGAGTATTACTTCAGCCAATACACCCAAAACCGTGTCCAAGCGATCGGCCAAACAAGACAAAGAGACTGTGGTGCAATCCCAGTCAGTATCGACTGATAGTCCGGTGCCGTTATTTTCGAGTTGTGAGGCCAATTCACTTCCTGACCATTTTTTTGTACCACCTTCTAGGGAATCCCCTGTGAGAACAGCCAGTCCCGCATGGTCGGTTCCCAAAACATCTTCTCCAGCTTCAAGAACCAGACTTATGGTTACGACCGGCACCAGAGGAGCCCGAGCGACCTTGATCTTCAGCCCGTTATCCAATTTGTCAGCCATAACCCACGGAGCCTTAAAATCTCTGATTGGACCAGCCTCAGGAATCACACTACGATCCCTGTCACTCATGATTTGTCACCTGGCATATAGGTGAGTACGGCTCGGTTATCTTCGCCTAGGAAATCGGAAGCAAAACTCTCCACCTCCTCTACAGAAACTGAACTCAAACGCTCGACTTCACTATTCAGGAGATGTGGATCATCAAAAAACTGAGTAAACATAGATAGCAAGTCTGCTCTCTCACTCACCCGTTCAATCTGCCTAGTAAAACTGGTTTCTGTAAGTGCAACAACCCTACTTATTTCTTCATCTTGTATAGAACTCATCTTCTCTATTTCGTCCGACATAACACCTTCCAGATCATCAACTGATCCATCAGGAAGACCTGTAGCCCATACCATTAGCATCCCGGCACCCGTAGTGAGCGGGAAAACGAAACTAGTTACGTCCTTTGCAATTCTTTTCCTTCGGACCAAGGCATCATAGAGCCTGCAACTATGTCCTGATCCCAACACCGAAGATGCAACATCAGCAGCATAAAAGCCCTTCTCAGTGTAGGGAGGTATCCGAAAACCCATTATGACTCTCGGCAGAGGAACATCTCCTTGGACATGCTCTCTTTTTGATTCTCCAATCAGCTGGGGTAACACCGGTTCACCGGGGATATCAGGAATAGGACCACCTTGAGGGATGTCTCCAAAGTGCTTTTCGACAAGCTTCATTCCACTATTTGGGTCAAAATCCCCACAAATCGTAATCACTGCGTTATTCGGTACATAGAATGTCTTGAAGAAATCTGATACGTCTTCCAATGTAGACCCCTCTATGTCTTCCATAGATCCAATCACTGTATGGTGATAAGGATGTGATTCTGGATAAACCATCGCCTGCATCTTTTCACCCCAATCTCCATAAGGCTGATTGTCGTATCGCTGACGCTTCTCGTTCATGACCACGTTGCGCTGATTATCGAGCTTTTCTTCTGTGATAGCTGGAAGCATCCATCCCATGCGGTCAGATTCGAGCCAGAGTGCCAGTTCGAGATGGTGTGATGGAAGAGTCTCAAAATAGTTTGTGCGGTCAAACCAGGTCGAAGCATTCATCGATCCTCCCGCTCTCTCTACCAACTCCCAGTGCAAACCCTTGGGTATATTCAAAGAACCTTCAAACATCATATGCTCAAACAAGTGAGCAAATCCTGTCTTGCCAGGTCGTTCATTTCGCGAACCCACTCCATACCACAGATTAACAGCTACAATCGGTGTGCTGGGATCAGGAGCGAGATTGACCCGAAGGCCGTTGTCCAAGGTGACCTGTTCTATCTGGATCGGTGACATTAAGCCCCGTACTTATTCAAACGTAGCGCATGAGCCAACACCAGCGGCATCAGATCAATCCCCTTGATAACACCTAGATCTCCTGTCCTGCAAGTGGTTTCCCCAAAGGTATCCGCAGATGGACGCGTCCATTTCGAATGGATCATCGTTGGCACATGATGCCAAGAATGCTCCCCCAATAATGTCGGTGTGGCATGATCACCAGTGATGACCAACACATCCGGATTGAGATCCATAATCCTAGGAAGCATGGCATCTATTTCTTCTATGGCAGCCATCTTACCCTCGAAATCTTCATCGTGGCCACGAGTATCTGTGTCTTTGAAATGCAGGAAATAAAAATCATGTGAACCGAAAGAACTCTCCAAAGTCTTAACCGTATCTTCATTCGATGAAGGTGTCGAAGCTATCTCCATACCAACTAGCTTGGCAACGCCCCGATACATTGGATATTTGGCAATTGCCAAAGCACTTAATCCATATCTCTCGTCAAATGTGGAATATCCAGAGTGGATTCCAAAGCCACGGATCAAAAATGCATTAGCAACCGATTCGTCGGCCAAGACATCATCAACACGCTCAAGAAAAGTTTTTACGACCTTTGCCGTGCGTTCAGAGCCCTCACACGATGCCTCCGGTTCAATCGCTTTCATCCCTACCAGCTGAGGATCCGTTTCCGCCACATCCACCCCCAGATTCTCTCCTCTCATGATCAGCACAGCTCGATGTTCCTTCTCGTGAACGAGTGTGATATCAACTCCATCAACATTATCAATAGCTTCGGACACCTTGTTGACCACCCTCCTGCCTTCATCATCGGAAATCCGCCCTGCCCGCCGATCCAATACGATCCCCTTTTCATCAACAGTCGCAAGATTAATTCGTGCTGCAACGTCACCCGCTTGTAGTTCAAAACCTACCCCCAAAGCGCTGAGTACCCCCCTACCGACATTGCTGGTCAACGGATCGTAACCAAAAAGAGCGAGATGGCCTGGGCCGCTACCTGGTGTGATCCCTGAACCGACTGGCAATAAAGAACCCAGGGAACTCTGCCGGGATAATCCATCTAGATTAGGCGTGTTTGCCGATTCCAGTTCAGTTAGCCCTGTTTTTGGATGAGGTAGTCCGCCCAAGCCGTCCATTACGACGAAGACAATAGTTCCACCTTCCTTGCCGTGAAAAACAAGATCTTGGAGTGGAGAACTCGAGCTCATAATTCAGTTCCGATTGAAGTGTACAACCTGACTCTACACCTAAATATAGCAAAACCTTGTACCCGACACGACGCCAGGCACAAGGTTTTAGTAATGTGCTATATCAATGTGCTATATCTCTTTGAATCACCCACCCTTTTTTGGTGGTGGTGGACGTTTAGGTCCCTTACCATCTTTCGGACCCGGGAAGA
>TARA_B100000686_G_scaffold349730_1_pt1 | contig 14259 bp, 14 predicted proteins | sample TARA_B100000686 | Tara Oceans TARA_B100000686 (sample SAMEA2622733) | marine metagenome | biome: marine biome (ENVO:00000447); feature: marine epipelagic mixed layer (ENVO:xxxxxxxxx); material: "saline water (ENVO:00002010), including plankton (ENVO:xxxxxxxx)" | depth 150 m
GGGGAACTGATTTTGATTTTGGATTACCATTCCATTCTAAAACTATTAGCCTTGATGGGTTAGCACTTCCCATACCAACTCCTAACAAGGCTCCCATGCCAAGATTTTTCATTTGCTTTTCGTCTAAAATTTTAACTTTAACATTAAGTTTTGTTAATTCTTTAGCTCTAGATGCAAGGTTTACTGGATTTAAAACATTAGGTGGCTCGTGTAAAAGATCTCTAGAAAAGAACACTCCTTCTGTTACAGCTTTAAAATTTAAAAAGAGATTTTTATATTTAACTGGATTTGGTGTAATAAAGTTTATTAATGATAAATTTTCATTATTATTATCTTCTTTCTTATTTTTTTTATACTTTTTAAAAGAGTAGGATTTAAGATGCATTCCTGAAGCAACATGTAAAACTATGCTTTCATAACTAAGTTTGACCCTTTTAACATCGCCTACATATATTTGAATTTTTTTATATTTTAAAGTTTCTATTAAAGATAATAAAAGGCCGCCAAAATATTGAAAATTAAAAGCCTGAAGTTTTGTTTCATCGCCTATACCAATAAAAACATAATGTACCGGAACGTTTTTATTAATAGAGTCAATATGGCAAATTTCTCCTAAATTACCGTTAAAACTTCTTTTTGATAGACTATCAATTATATTTTTTTTTATTTCTAAATTATTTGAAATATTATTGTTTTTTAAATTTTTTTTATCTTTATTAATAAAAAAAATATTAAAATTAGGTAAAACTTTTTTATTGATGAAATTTACAATCATAAAATACAAATTAATATAGTTCTTATGTCAATAATATCCAATTATATTTTTAAACAAATAGGATCATTGTTTATATATATAACTATTTTTTTTGTAAGTTTAATATGGCTCATCTATATTTTAAAATACATGGAATATGTAACAACAAATGGGCTAGATTTAAAAGATTTTATGTTGATGACTTCATTGCTTCTTCCAGAAGTTTTGCCTGATCTTACACCACTTACTTTAAGTTTTGCCTGCATTTATGTTTGCCATAAACTTTCTAATGATAATGAATTAATAATAATTAAATCCTCTGGATTTAGCACTTTAAAGCTATTAAAACCAGCAATATTGCTTGCAATATTAGTCGCGATAATTAATTTGATATTAAATCTTTATTTTAGCCCATTAAGTAAATCTGCATTTAAAGAGAATCAAAAGAATCTTAGAGAAAACATAGCTCGTATTGCTTTTAAAGAAGGTGATTTTTCAAACATATTTCAAGATATCACAATATACATAGAAAAAGTTATAGATAAAAATAATTATGAATATGTTTTTGTTTATGATAATAGAGACAAAAAAGACCCAGCAACTTATATAGCAAAAAAAGCTGAATTAATTCAAAATGAAAATTCAAATAAAGTTATTTTAAAGGAAGGTAATAGGCAAATAATTGATAAAAAAACCTCACAACTAAGCATAATTAAATTTGAAGAGTACGAAGTTAATTTAGACGCTTTATTTAAAAACAATAATAAAAAAAGAATTAAAGAACCTGAAGAAATGTTCTTAAGTGAATTATGGGATGAAAAACATAGTATAGGTGGCCGCTATGACCCTAGACAAGTATCCAGCATGATTGTAGAAGGTCACAAAAGAATAATAAATCCTATTTTTTGCTTAATTTTTACATTAATAACTCTAACTTTTTTACTTTCTGACAAATTGGTTTTACAAACTACTTTAAAAAAGACCTCGATTATCTTATTTTCTATTTTTTTAATTGAAATAATTTATTTATCCATGCCTAACTTTATCGTAAAAAAATTTACACTTTTACCTATCATTTATATTTTTCCATTATCCTTACTTTTGTTTTTAATTATTTTTAATATGAACAAAAATTATAAAATTTTAAAAAAATGAAATTATTTTCTTTAAATATTTTTAATAGAGAATTAGAAAAACATCTTTTCAAAAGTTTTTTTCTAAAATTTTTTTCTTGCCTTATTTTTTTGATGTTAATAGTTTTCGTTGTAGAATTTGTTGAATTACTTAGAAGAACATCTGAAAATCCAAATATAACTTCAACATTTTACATAATTTATTTGACTATACTTAAAATAACAGAAAGCATAATATTTATAATACCTATTAGCTTTTTTATAACAACGATGTGGGCCTGTCGTTCTTTAAATAAGCATAGGGAAATGGTAATAATACAAAATACTGGGCTAAGTTCTTTTAGAATATTGTATCCGTTTATTTTTTTTACAATTTTTTTCAGCATAATATATTTATCTCTACTTAATCCCTTTTTTTCATATGTTACTAATACATATCAAAAAATTGAGCAAGAAGTTTTTAGAGGTAAACTTAGTAAAACTTCGATTAGTAAATCAGGTATTTGGCTTAGGCAAGGATCGCAGAATAATAAAATTGTTATTAGAGCTGCAAATTTTATTCCTGATGAAAGCTTATTCAAAGATACAACTTTTTACATATATACAAAAAAAAATAATTTTGTAGAGCGAATAGATGCTAAAACTGCAAGATTAGAAAAAGATTTTTGGATTTTAAGTAATGCTACAATTAATAAGCCAAATAAAAAGGTAGCAAAAATAGATGAATATACGCTTAAAACCAATTTATCAATTGATAAAATTGAAAATAGTTTTTTAGATCCACAAAGTTTATCTATTTGGAAAATACCTGAGTTTATTATGCTTCTTGAGGAGTCAGGCTTCTCAGCAACAAAGCATGACATATATTTTTATAAAACAATTTTCTTACCTTTGTATTTAATTGGTTTAATATTAATTGCAGGTTCTTTTACAATTAAGTTCACAAAAACAATAGCAGAGAAATCTCTTTTAATACTAAGTGCTGCAATTATAGGTTTTTTAATTTATATACTCTCAGAAACAATATATTCACTTGGAATAGCTAATAAGTTACCCACATTACTTGCATCTTTATCGCCATCTATTATAACTATTATGATAGGTATTTATTTTGTAATTCACTTTGAAAAAACTAAATAATGAAAAAAAAAACATTTATATTACTAATTTTATTAAATTTTTTCTTTACTAAAAATATTTTAGCAAATGAAAATGATCCTTTTATATTAAATGCTAACAAAATAATTAATAATCATAATGAATCAAAAGTAATCGCTAAAGGTAATGTTGAAGTTATTCAAGGAAAAGAGGTTTTAAGAGCAGATCATCTCGAATTTGATAAGATTAAAAATAAAGCATATGCAAAAGGAAATGTAAGTATTCTAGATAAGGACGGGGTTGTATATTTCGCAGATTACGCAGAAGTTGATAAAGGTTTTAAAAATGGACTTACAAAAAATATTTCAATTCTTTTTCCGGATAATTCTAAAATGGCAGCTTCAAATGGTAAAAGATTTAAAGGTACTATTTCTAGATTAAAGAAAGCATTGTACTCTGCTTGCAATTGTGATGATCCAGAAAAAAAACCAACTTGGCAAATTAAAGCATCTGAAGTAGTTCATGACTCTAATAGAAAAAAAATTAGTTACAAAAATGCTTTTCTTGAATTTTTAGGTTTCCCTGTAGCATATGTCCCATATTACTCTCATCCTGACCCAAGTGTTAAAAGACAAAGTGGTTTTTTATTTCCTAGTTATACTTCAAATTCCGAACTAGGAACTATTGTCAGCACGCCATATTACTACGCGCTTTCGCCATATAAAGATCTTACAATTGAGCCAATGTATATAAGCAACCAAAGACCTTTGATATACGCACAATATAGACAGAGATTTGGGAATGGGGAATTAAATGTAGAAAGTAGTTTTACTAATGCAGATAGGAGAACTAGAGTTAAAACATATTCAAATAAAAATAGAGGTCATATTTTTATTAATGCAAAATTTGATCATAATGATTTTTGGAGATACGGATTCAATGTAAAACGTTCAACAGATGATACTTATTTATCAAGATATATGTTTGAAGGAGCAACTGACAGACTAAAATCAGATTTTTATGTTGAAGGATTTGATGATAAAAACTACTTTTTTGCAACTGGAATAGCAACTCAGGTTCAATCAAGTGCTTATCAAAGTAATAAAACACCTCTTATTTTACCTATGATTAATTATAATTATCAAAGTGAAAAAACAAAACTTGGTTTTATTGATTTTGATGCAAGTTTTGTATCTTTAACTCGTCGTTTAGGAGCTGATTCAAGAAAAATATCTTTACAACCTTCTGCCACTTATCCTTTTAAAGATAATTTTGGTAATAGATATAAAATTGAAGCTAAAACAACATTTTCTACATACATGGTTAGTCATGTTCAAAGAGAAAATAAAAATGATTATAAAGGTGTAAAAAGTAGAATTCATCCAGAAATACTTTTTGGTTGGGACCTACCAATGCAAAAAAATAGAAATGATTCAATATTTATTTTAAAACCAAAAGCAGCTTTAATTTTAGCTCCTAATAGAGGTAAAAATGAAGATATTCCTAACGAAGATAGCAATAGCTTTGAATTTGGTGAAACACATCTATTTAATTCAAATTTATACCCTGGAGATGATAAATTGGAAAAGTCTAATCAAAGAATTGATTACGGATTAAATTTTTCTACTCAATCTCAAAAAAAAATTACTTCTGATTTTTTTATAGGTCAAAGTTTTAGATTTAGAAAAAATCATAATTTTGGTTCTAAATCTGGATTAGATGATAAACTTTCAGATATAATAGGAAGAGCTGGATTTGGTTTTGGTGAAAATTTAAATTTATCATATAGCTTTCTAATTAATAAAGACAAAATGTTTAGTACTAGAAGAGATCAGATTAGTGTTTCAACAAAAATTTATGATACAAATTTAAGTATTAATTATATTTGGTTAGAACCTACTACCGGAGTTTCAGATGAAAGAGAAGAGATTAATTTTTCATTATCCCATACTTTTAATGATAATTATTCTTTAAGATATTCATTAAAAGAAGATTTAACAACTTCTGGAGGTTTGTTAGGTCAAAATTTATCATTTAAATTTGATAATGAATGCTTTACCACTGAAATAGGTTTAAGAAGATCTTATTATTTAGATAGAGAAATTAAGCCAAATGATACATTTATGATAACCTTTATCTTCAAAACACTTGGAACTTTTGCAACTGGAAGAAATATATCTAATTAATTAATAAATACATTAAAATGAGATTAATAAAAAAAATATTTGATAAATTTTTTTTATTATTATTTTTTTATTGTGCAATTTTATGTAATTTGGTTATTGCAAATGAAAGCAACCTGCCAATTTTAAAAAGGTTGCCAACAAGTATTTTTGCAACTGTAAACAATGAACCAATTTCAATATTTGATTTAATACAAAGAGCAAATTTATTTAGTGTTTCAGCTAAAATTCCTATTAATGAAGATTTTGAAAATAATATACTTCCAGATTTAATAACTGGATATATTGATGAAATGATACAGTCTCAAGAAATTAAACTGTCAAATATAGTAATACCTGAAAATCAGGTTCAGCAAATAGTAAGTAGTATAGAAAAAGATAATGGCTTTGAAGAAGGTAAATTTAAAGAATTTTTAAAAGAAAATAAAACTGATGTTTCTATACTTGAAAAACAACTAAAAACAAATATTGGATGGAAACAATTAATTGCAAATAAATTTAGAAAGAATGTAGTAATACAAGAATCTGAAATTGAAACCATATTAAAAAATCTAGAAACTAATATAGGTAAAGAAGAATACTTCATTGAACAAATATTTCTTTCATTTGAAAATCAAAATCAAAAAGAGGTGTTGGAAAAAATTAATAATCTTTATGAAGAAATAAATAAAGGTGGTGATTTCGAGTCAATAGCAAATCAATTTTCTGACACTTATATAGGAAAAGCAGGAAAGATTGGATGGATTCCTGAAAATTCTTTAGACTCCAAGATTGTAAATAATGTAAAAGAACTAGAAATTAACAATCCATCAAAACCTCTACAAGGTGAAAGTGGTTATTTTATAATCAAAGTATTAAAAAAAAGAATTATAGGAGATGAAATAATCAATTCAGTATCTCTCTTTAGATTTAAAATTTTAGAAAATAACGAAGAAATTAATTCGTTATTAGAAAAAGTGAAAAACTGTAACGATTTAAAAAATTTTTCTGAAAAATATGGAACAAGTGACTCAGGAAATTTGGGAACATTTAAATATGATGAATTGTCAGATAAATTAAAATCTGTTCTGCAAAAAATGAAAAAAAATGATATTTCTGATCTTATTAATTTTGGTTCTTCTGAATTTCAAATAATGTTATGTGATATACAAAAAAATAAACCAGTAGTGCCCAGCAAATTTAAAATAACAGATATTTTAATGAATAGAAAATTGGATGTAATTTCAAAACAATATATGTCTGAACTTAGATCAAAAGCTATTATTGATATTAGAATTTAGTAAATGAAAAAAATTATTACTGGAATAACAATGGGAGAACCAGCAAGTATTTCATCTGAAATAACTTTAAAAGTCTGGAAAAATTATAGAAAAAAAATCTCCCCTTTTATTTTTTTTGGGGACCCTGAACATTTATTAAAAACTTCTAGATTATTAAAAATTAATGTTCCTATAAAAATAATTCGGAAAGTTACGGAATGCGGAAAGGTATTTAATAATTTTCTACCAGTATATGAAATTAAATTAAATGAAGAAGTTAAATTTGGATTACCATCAAGAAAAAATATTAATAAAACTATTAGTTCAATTGATCATGTTGTTAATTTTGCAAAAAAAAAAATAATATCATGCATTGTCACCAACCCAGTTGAAAAAAATATTATAAAAAAAAAAGAAAAAAAATTTGATGGGCATACTTTCTATATTGCAAAATTATTAAATGTAAAAAAACCAGTGATGCTTTTAACATCGCCTAAAATTAGCGTTGTCCCAATAACGCAACATTTATCATTAAAAAAAGCTATTAAAGCTATTAATAAAAATCTAATTATAACAACAACAAAAATAACCAATAAATATATAAAAAAATTTTTTGATAAAAAAAAACCAAAAATTGCAATTTCTAGTTTAAACCCACACTCTGGGGATGGCGGTATATTTGGAGACGAGGAAAAAAAAATAATCATTCCTGCAATAAAAAAAATAAAAGAAAAAAAAATAGATATTAACGGACCATTCCCAGCAGATACCATTTTTAACCCTAAATTCTCAAAAAATTTTGATGTTATAATTTGCATGTATCATGATCAAGCGACAATACCGATAAAAACAATAGATTTCGATAACGGGGTTAATGTGACTTTAGGTATTCCAATAGTAAGAACTTCTCCTGATCATGGAACTGCTTTAGATATAGCTGGTAAAGGAATAGCTTCTGAAAAAAGTTTGTATAGTTCTATTAAAAAAGCTCAATATATAGCAAAAAAAAGGAAGCTGTGGATACAATAAAACAACTTATAAATAAATTTAATTTAATAACAAAAAAGTCGCTTGGTCAAAATTTTATACTTGATGAAAATATTACTGACAAAATAACAAAATTATCAAATGTAAAAAATAATTTAGTTCTAGAAATAGGGCCGGGCCCAGGTTGTTTAACTAGATCGCTTATTAAAGGAGGTGTAAAAAAAATAATTGCAGTAGAAAAAGATTCAAAATGCATCGATATAATAAATTATCAAAAAAAAATTTTTTCAAATAAAGTCGTTTTAATTGAAGGTGACTTTCTTAAAGAAAAAATTTTTAACAAAATAAAAAAAGAAGCAAAAAAATATAAAAAAAAAATAGTAGTTGTTTCAAATCTTCCTTATAAAACTGCAATTCCAATACTTTCTAAAATCCTTAGAAATAGAATTATTTTTGAAAGATTGATTTTAATGTTTCAAAAAGAACAAGCAGAAAGAATAATATCAAAAAAGAATTGTAAAAGTTACGGTAGAATATCTGTTTTAGCACAATGGCTCTGCAATATTGAAAAAAAAATGCAATTATCACCAAATTATTTTTTTCCTAAACCAAAAATAAACTCAATGATATTAAATTTTAGTTTTAAAAAGAAAATAAAAGAAGTTTCTGATGAAAATTTTTTTGTGGATCTTATAAAAAAATGTTTTCATCAAAGAAGAAAAACAATTAAGAATAATTTAAAAAAAACAAAAAATTTTTCTGAAAAGATATTGTTGGAGTGTAATATAAAAGCTAATAAAAGACCTGAGGAGCTAGACTTCGAGGACTATATTAACATTGCGAATTCTTTTAATGAAAAAAAACTATAATGATTTTATTTTCTTTGAAATAATAGATTTTTTTTGATTAATTATTCTTTCTGCTTCTATTATTGAGTTAATTTTTTTTACCGTGTCATTTAAATTTTTATTTACTAATATATATTTGTATTCCTTCCAATGACTTAGCTCTGTTTTGTATAAAGATAGTCTTAATTTAACTATATGATCAGGATCTTGAGCTCTTTTCTTTAATCTTTTAACTAATTCTTTCTTCGAAGGAGGCAATATAAAGATGCTGACAACATCCTTACCTAATTTCTTTTTTATTTTTCTAGAACCTTGCCAATCAATATCAAATAAAACATCTTTACCTTTATTATTTATTTCTTTAACTTTCATTATTGAGGTTCCATAATAATTGTTAAAAACTTTTGCGTATTCTAGAAAATATTCTCTTTTTTTTAAATTATTGAATTCTTCTTTTGAAATAAAAACATAATCTTTATTATTTTTTTCGATTGGTCTTTTCTTTCTAGTTGTATAAGAAACAGATAGTTCTATATTTTTATTATTTTTAAGCAACCTTTTAGCCAAAGTTGTTTTACCAGCTCCTGATGGCGACGATAAAATTATAAATAAACCTTTGTTCTTAATTTTTATTTTCTTCATTATATTTTTTTAATATTTTAATATTTTCTAAATGATCTTTGTAATTAGTTGAAAAATTATGGCCTCCTTTTCCGTTGGCAACAAAATATAATAGATCACCTTTAGAAGGTTTAGTCGCTGCAGTTATAGATTCTTTACCAGGATTACATATTGGTTCTTTTGGTAGTCCATGTATCATGTAGGTATTAAATTCTGATTTAAAATCTAGATCTCTTTTTTTCAATTCTTTAATGTCATTATTTAATTCTTTTTCTATACCATAAATAACAGTTGGATCTGATTGTAATTTCATATTAAGTCTTAATCTATTTAAAAAAACTTGCGCTACATTTGATTTTTCATAATTTAAAGACGTTTCTTTCTCTACTATGGAAGCAAGTATAAGAACATCTTTATAATTTTTAAGATCTAAATCTTTGTCTCTATTTTTCCAAGCATCTAATAAAGTTAATTCCATTCTTTTTTTCATATTATTTATAATTATATTAAAATTTGTTCCATAAACATAAAAATATGTGCTTGGAAAAAGCATTCCTTCTTTAATTCTAAAATTTGCTTCATTATCAATAATAATACCATCCGATTGCTTTATAACTTTAATAATTTGTTTTGTAGTTAAACCTTCAGGGATGGTTATTTTTCTTTGATGAACATCTCCTATTCTAATTTTTTTAATTATCTGAAGAATATTATTATTGTAAAATTTATATTCCCCTGCTTTTAATTTTTTTTGGGACATGGATAATACTACAAAAAATTTAAAAAAAAATTCGTTCTCTATAATTCTTTCTTTATATAAATTATTTGTTATTTTGTTTAAGGATTGGTTGGGTTTAATCAAGAAGGTATGTGTAAAATCATACTTGGTAAAAATTAAATCAGTTATTAATAAAATAATTAAAAGAAAAAAAATAAAAAAAATGTTTATATTTTTTTTTATTAAATATATTTTTTTCATTTCTTTTAAATAGATTTAAAAATTAATGATGCATTTGTGCCTCCAAAACCAAAGGAGTTTGATAAGGCGTGTTCGATTTTATGATCTATAGCATCTAGGGGGACCAAGTCTAATCCTTCTGCTTCTTTAATAGGTGATTGCAAATTTAAAGTTGGTGGGACTTTTTTATTTATTATAGATAATATTGTATAAATAGATTCAACGCTTCCCGAAGCTCCTAAAAGATGGCCGATAGATGATTTTGTTGATGACATTTTAATTTTATTTAAATTATTAAAAAAAATTTTCTTTATACTTTTAATTTCTATTTTGTCCCCTACTGGCGTTGATGTTCCGTGGGCATTAATATAATCTATATCTTCAGGGTTTTTTTTTGCATCATTTAAAGCTGAAATAACACATTTTTGTGCACCATTTCCATCTTCTGGTGGTGCTGTAATGTGATATGCGTCCCCACTAGATCCATAACCCACTATTTCAGCTATAATATTTGCATTCCTTCTTTTTGCATGCTCATACTCTTCTAAAACTAAAGTTCCAGCCCCATCTCCCATCACAAAACCATCTCTGTCATCATCAAAAGGTCTTGATGCTTTTTTTGGCTCGTTATTAAATTTTGTTGATAAAGCTCTCAAAGCGCAAAAACCAGCAACACCTATTCTACATATGGCTGCCTCTGCGCCTCCTGCAATCATAATATCTGCTTTATCTAATTGAATTAATCTGAAAGAGTCGCCTATTGCATGTCCACCAGAAGCACATGCTGTAACCGTTGAATGATTAGGTCCTTTAAAATTATGTTTAATCGATACTTGTCCTGAAGCTAAATTAATTAAGCTAGATGGTATAAAAAAAGGGCTTATTTTTTTTGGACTACTTTTTTCTAATAAAATAGAGTTTTCATATATTGTAGATAAACCGCCAATACCTGAGCCTATAATCACCCCTGATCTAGCAGCTTGTTTATCATCTTTTATAACCCAACCAGAATTTTCTATTGCTTCATCAGATGCAATTAATGAATACAAAATAAATTTATCCATTTTTCTTTTATCTTTTTCACTGAAAAATTTATCAATAGAAGAATTTTTTATTACTCCGCCAACTTTTGAAGGCAAATCTTCTGTTTCAAAAGAATCAATTTTAGATATACCAGAGGTACTTGAAATTAATTTTTGCCAATTTTTATCAATCCCACATCCGAGTGCGGTTATCATTCCCATTCCGGTTACGACAACTCTTCTCATATTATTAAATTAAGAAGTTTTAGTTTTAATAAGATCTATTGCATCCTTAACTGTTACAATTTTTTCCGCTGCTTCATCTGGTATCTCACATTTAAATTCTTCTTCAAAGGCCATTACTAGTTCAACTTGATCTAAACTATCAGCACCTAAATCTTCAATAAACTTTGAATTCTCCGTAACTTTATCTTCATTTATACCAAGATGGTTTGTAATAACTTTTTTTACTCTACCAACAACATCGTCTGACATATGATAACTCCTTAAAAAATTATTAATAAACTATAATAATTATACCATTAACATTCCACCATTAATATTAACAGTAGAACCAGTTATAAAAGATGCTTTTTCATCTGTCAAGAATGCTACACAATTAGCAATATCATCAGGTTTGCCAATATTGCCAATTGGTATTTTCTTTAACATCATTTCTTTTTGATCTTTTGATAAACCTTCAGTCATTGGGCTTTCTATAAAGCCAGGTGCAATACAATTAGCTGTTATTCCTCTAGAAGCAAATTCTAGAGCTAAAGACTTATGTAAAGCTATCATGCCGGCTTTAGATGCTGCATAGTTAGCCTGACCAATATTTCCTCCTATCCCAATAATAGAACTAATACCTATAATTCTTCCCCATTTTTTTTTTATCATAGACTTTATTGCCAATTGAGATAATTTAAATGTTGCAGAAAGATTTACATTAATTACTTCATCCCATTGTTTATTAGTCATTCTAATACTCAAAGCATCTTGGTTAGTACCAGCATTATTAACTAAAATATCTACTGATTTAAATTTTTTAATTGATGAACTATAAAGATTATTTATATCGTCGTCATTAGATAAGTCTGCAACTACCCCTAGGCTTTTTGATCCTAATTTTTTTTCTAAATCCATAACTTTTTTTTTGTTTGTACCAGTAACAATTACATTGGCACCTAATGAATAGAGTTTTTTTGCTATAGACTCACCAATTGCACCTGAAGCACCAGTTACTAAAGCAGACTTATTTTTTAAATTTAAATTAGCCATAAAATATTATTTTATTTTATCCATATCTTCAGGATTTTGTATAGAAAAACATTCAATATTTTTTGTTATTCTTTTAACTAAACCAATTAAAACATTACTAGGTCCAATTTCAAAAATCTTTTTTATTCCCATACTTTCCATAAACAAAATAGTTTCTCTCCATTTAACACTCATAGTAATTTGTTTAGATAATAAAGATTTAAACTCTAATGGATTTTCACAAGGCAAAGCTTTAACATTAGAAATTATTGGAACTTTAGAAGCGTTGAAGGAAGTTTTGTTTATTTCACTTTCCATTTTAATTGCTGCATCTTCCATTAACGCACAATGAAATGGGGCGCTTACTTTCAAATCGACAGTCAATTTGGCACCAGATTGCTTAGCCACTTCTTTAAATGAATCAATCGCATCTTTATGACCACTAATAACAACTTGACCTTCAGAATTATCATTAGCTATTTCACATATGCCTTTATGATTGAAATTTTCTAATAATTTTTTTATTTGTTCTATTTTTAAACCAATTATAGCCGACATTTTTCCTTCACCACTTTTATCTGATTTGCTCATTAAATTCCCTCTATGCTTAACTAATTTTAATACTGATTCAAAATTTAAGACTCCTGAAGCATAAAGAGCGGTGTATTCGCCAAGTGAGTGTCCGGCAAAATACTTACAAAATACATTTAAATCAATTTCTTTCTTTGATTTTATTACTTCTAACAATGCAATACTAGAAACCAAAATAGCTGGTTGTGCATTATTTGTTTTGGTCAAATCTTTTTCAGGACCATCAAAAATTATTTCAGACAATGGTTCTTTTAATATACTGTCAGCTTCCATAAAAACTTTTTTTGCTTCTTCAAATTTTTCATACCATTCTTTACACATTCCTACATATTGAGATCCTTGCCCTGGAAAAATTATTGAATTCATATTTAAAAAAAAAAAAAATAGTTTATGTTGATGTTTAAAGTATTTTAGGGTAAAAAAACCATATTTTTAAAATATATATTATAAAAAAATTATGTCATTATATGAATTAGTTTTTATAGCAAGACAAGAGGTTTCTCCTGTGCGTGCTAAAGAGTTAGCTGCAAAAGTTTCAGATTTTGTAAAAAAAAAAGGTGGCAAAATTATGAAGGAAGAATATTGGGGTTTTAAAAATCTTTCATACCAAATAAAAAAAAGTAGAAAAGGTCATTATATTTTTTTTATACTTAATACTTCTGGAGAGATAGTTAAAGAATTAGGCTCCCAAATAAAACTTACACAAGATATTGTCAGACACTTGTTTATAAAAATTAAAGAAAAAGATTTTGATAAGAATCCAAGTGAAATGCTAAAAAGTAATGAAGATGAAGGGAAATAAATATGGCTGAAATACAAAAACATAGCTTAAGAACTGATAAAAGGCCTTATAATTTTAAAAAAAGATCGTGTCCTCTATCTTTAAAAGGAGCCCCAAAAGTTGACTATAAAAACATAAAGCTATTAAAAAGGTTTATGTCAGAAAAAGGTAAAATTCTTCCAAGTAGAATTACTTCTGTATCAACTAAAAAGCAGCGTGAATTATCAAGAGCAGTTAAAAGGGCAAGATTTTTAGCTCTTTTACCATATGTAAATAAATAATATGGAAGTAATATTAATAGAAAATATAGAGAAATTAGGAAAAGTTGGCGATGTTGTCAAAGTCAAAGATGGCTATGCGAGGAATTATCTAATCCCAAAAAAAAAGGTTCTTCGTGCTAGTAAAGAAAATTTAAAAGTCTTTGAAGAAAAAAAATCAGAAATTGAGGCTGAAGAAAAGAAAAGAAAAGATAAATCAGAAGAAATAGCTAAACAAATAAAAAATTTAGAAATCATAATTATAAGAAACGCTGCTGATAATGGACAATTATATGGATCAGTTACATCTAAAGATATTGTAAAAGAAATTAATTCTTTAAAAAAAATTGAGCTTATAAATGAACAAATTAAGATAAAAAAAACTTTAAAATCTATTGGGGTCTTTGAAATTGAAATTTCTGTTTATACTGACTTAAAAATAAATGTATTGGTAAGTGTGGCTAAAACAAAAGAATTAGGAGTGGAACAAATAAAAGAATTTAAATCACC
>TARA_B100000686_G_scaffold340087_1_pt1 | contig 14251 bp, 13 predicted proteins | sample TARA_B100000686 | Tara Oceans TARA_B100000686 (sample SAMEA2622733) | marine metagenome | biome: marine biome (ENVO:00000447); feature: marine epipelagic mixed layer (ENVO:xxxxxxxxx); material: "saline water (ENVO:00002010), including plankton (ENVO:xxxxxxxx)" | depth 150 m
CTCAAAAGAAGGCTCAAAAGAATCTTCAGGAGATAAAAATGAAAATAAAGGTGGTGATAAAACCACTGAATCAAAAGAATAACATTTTTTTCAAGAAAAGAATCTCAATGAGGTGCTTTTTTTATTTTAGCACATAATGAAAATATTTAAATATTTTTTAAAACCAAAAAAGTCTTTAAACAAAAAATTTCTCCTAGTTGGCTTGGGCAATTTTGGTTCTGAGTATTTGGACACTAGACATAATATTGGTTTTAAAGTACTTGATAAAGTAATTGAAGAAAATGAAGCGAAATTTGAAGTTGATAGATTAGCTTTTAAAAGTTCATTTAGCCATAAAGGAAAACTCCTTATATGCATTAAACCAACAACTTATATTAATCTAAGCGGAAAAGCTGTTAGGTATTGGATGAAAAAAGAAAAAATTAAACTAAAAAACATTCTAATTATTACTGATGATTTAAATCTTCCTTATGGAAAACTTAGGCTTAAACCTAAAGGTAGTTCTGGGGGACACAATGGGCTAAAAAACATAGAGGAGTGTCTCAATACTTCTGACTATACTAGATTGCGAATTGGTATAGATAATGGTCGAAAAAAAAATATGGTTAATTTTGTTCTAAGTAAATGGACAAAAGAAGAACTAAAGAATTTGGATCGTATACTTAATCAAAGCTCTGATATAATTTTAAGTTTTATTACTGATGGTTTAAATGAAACCATGAATAATTTTAACTAAGGAATCGTTTGAAATTGATTTACACCTGAAGATGCAGAGTTATCTTGTTGATCAAATGTAATGACCTGCCAGTAATAAGTATTGTTTTCCTGTAATTCCTGAGAAAAAGTATTTTGAGAGATTTTGTCTCCTGTTTTAACTAAATTATCTAAGCTAGTTCCTATATAAAAATCATACCCTGAAATGTTATTATCCTGATCATTACTTAACCATGAAAATGAAACCAGATTTGAATTTGATAAGGAAATAATCTCTTCATTTGCAGGTGAAACGAGTATAGCTGGCTGAGGTAAATAATCCCCATCTATATTACCTTCAATATAAAACTCCCAGGTTTCACTATCCGTTGTTACAGCTGTTGCATTAGAAATTGAAACAATCTTCCATGAATATGCAAATCCTTTTTGAAGTGTAAGTTTTTTTGTAAATGTTTTTGTAGTATCTGAAAACTTAGAATTTGTGTTCTTATTAGTAGCTATTAATTGATAATAATCTGTATTTGCAGCTTTTGACCAAGAAAAAACAACTTGACTTTGATCGACACTTATACTTGTTGCAGTAGTACAATTGTTGCCGTTTTCTGGAGATATAAGAATTGCAGGACTTGGATCTGGAATGGGATCTTTTCCGCAACCTATAAACAAAAAGAATAATATTGCAAGTCTAGTTTTCATCTTTTTACAATTTTAATTGTTTCAGTTCTTTTATTTGATTTTATTTTCATAAAATAAATTCCTGATGGAAAGTCTCCCATTGCCCATTTAAAGGTTTTAGTATCATTCAAATTAATTTTTGCAGATTTAAGATATCCTCCCTCCATACTATAAAAATCTATTGTTAATTTTTTAGTATTATAATCAACAAAAATGTTGGCTTCATTATTGACAGGATTTGGGCTTACATATGCTTTTTCCCCTATATAAATATTTTCAGAATACGATCCTTGACAATCTAAATCTGTAATAACTGTAAACTGATTTATTCCCCTTTTTAAGGGTAATTTTACTATATCCAAATCATGAAAGTTATATTCTCTACCATTTAAATTAACTTTATAACTAGAACCTCCATTTAAAACTAATCTTAATTCACTATTATCATAATTAACTAAACTACTTACTTGTAAAGATTCTGGTTCATTTACAACAGCAGTAAAACATCTCTCTAAATCCTCCCCATTATTTGAATTAACACATAAAGTATAGGAGCCACTTTGAAGATTATTGAAGTCAACTCCTGTTGAATTAATAAATGTGCCTTGATTATTAAAACCATTTGGACCAGTTAAGGAATAGCTATAATTAAAATCTGCAAAAGCTGAAACAGAAATTCTTCCATTATTTTTATTCCTACAACTTTCATCATATTTAAGTATTTGAAAATTACTTTGATCATCAAAATCGCAAATATCTCCTTCTCCATCTGAATCACCATCTGACTGATTTTCATTAGTAATTTCAGGGCAATTATCATTGATGTCTGGAAAACTATCTAAATCACTATTCATCAAAATTTCACCTTTAATAGTAAGCTTCAATTGAAAATCTATCAATTCTCCTGAATCAAAAGGATAGTTGTCTTTAATTTTTAAAGTCCAGTTTCCAAAAGATGAAATTCCAATCAACGGATCAAAAGGTTGATTTGGTCTAAAGCTTCCAGTAAATGGTGGAGATCCAGAATTTATTGAGTTCTGAGCATTTGAGCTAAATATAGTATTTGTAAAATTGTCTCCATCAAGACCTACTCCATCTGCTAAGGTATATGATGAACCATCTGGAGCAATTAGAGTCAAAGTAAGATCTGAAACCCAAGTATGGGTTAGATTAACTAAAACTTCAATTTCACTTATTGAATTAACATCACTTATAAAAATAGTTGCATTTGTAAAACCAGGAGATTGTTGACCTTGAGCATCATTTAAATCAACAGGTAAATCATTAGCAACATAATTATTATAACTGATTTGAGCAGTTTTAAATGTAAAAGTATCTGACAAGATATATTGATCACATGAGTTTTCTGCTCGTACTCTCCAATAATACGTTTTATCTGGGTCAAGCAATTCAATATTTACATAATTATTTTCTGTTTGAATTTCATGAGTTAAAGTATCCCAAAACTCGTCTTGGGTAATTTGAAAGGTATAGGTTGAAACATTTGGATTGATTTCCCACTGAAAATTAAATTCTTCAACTTCCTGATTCCCATTTGATGGATTTAAAAGTATGGGTGTATCATTGGAGAAATTCATTTCAGTATACTTTTTAATCTTAAGTGGGAAAATTGCTGAAACATTTCCTGATTGGGCTTGTATTGAAATTTCATTAGAACCAACAGGTAAACTTGACAGACCTGTTAATGTTAACTGGCCATTTAAAAAAGTTGAGTTAAAAGTATTTTGATTAAAAGATCCATCAACACCATTTGGTAAATTTATTAGCTCAATAGAAATTGGATCAGAAATACTAGTATAAACATTTACATCAAAATCGATTATCTCATCTGAAGGCTCGCAAAGATCAATAGAATAATTATCATAAGAAATAGCAAAAGACCTTTCTTCTATAGAAAACTTAACATCATTTACAGTGTAATAAATAGAATTTGTAGGTTGAATTTTTAAACGCACATTCTCAGAAACACTTTCAGAAATTCCATTTGGAACAATATATTCATAGACTCCATCATTTAGGGTAGAGCTTACAATATTATAATCAAAGTTTTGTCCAGAATCTAAAGACATTGAAATTGAAACTTCAGACGTATTTATTGGAGAAAGATTTGTGTTTGCAACTGACCATTCAATTATTACTAAATCTCCTGTTCTCCATATAATACCATTTTCTGATTGAGATGTTAATTTAAATGGTCCTGCTCCACTTATAACAGATAGTGTCATGGAATCTGTAGAGGATTGCCCTCCTAATCCAGTTGATAAAGGGTCTCTATCTCTTACTGTAAGGCCCCAGTTTAATTCTCTAGAAATATTACTTACTGTTTCCCACGCAGAGCCTGAGGTTGGATTTGTCTGAATTAATTCTCCATTCAAAACAGAATTTAGGTTAGGGATACTTCTTTTTGGATTTGAAGTTGGAGGAAGAGATCTCGCAGTTGAGGCTGAATAATTGTCAGGACCAAATTGTGTATATGTCATTAATCCACTATCAATTTGTTCCCAGCAGTATGTAAGTTGGTCAGAGCTATCCAAATCTGTAGCTGATCCAACAAGTTCATATGCTGTCCCCTTTGGAATTGTATAATTAACACCTGCATTAGCAACTGGAGGATTATTTGTTATTTCTGATGAAGTATAACAAGATTGCGTAGCTATATATTCTGTTATGTCTTCAATGCTTTTGTAATTGAAATATGGATCACTATGAGGCTGAACATCATCAGGTCCAGTTATACCTGCATATCCCATTATAGTACTTCCGCTTCCTGGTTCAACATTAGTTCCAGTTCCCTCAACATTAAATGCAAAGGTGTGAGTAGCTCCAAATTGATGACCAATCTCATGAGCTACGTAGTCAATATCAAACCAATCATTTAAAAAACCTAAATTAGAGTTTGCAAAACCATGAGATGTAAACCCACTACCCTTAGATCCATTTACACATATACAACCAATACATCCAGCACTACCATTATTTGATCCAAAAGCAAATAAATGTCCTATATCATAGTTTTCTTCCCCTATATTAGTTGTAAGATCTATCTGAACTTCAGAATTATAATTGCCAGTGAATGGATCTGTTTCAGGATCAGTATAAATAATCTCAGTCCCTGAAACAAGCTGCATAGTAATTCCTAAGTCTGTTTCATAAACGCTATTAACCCTATTCATAGTTGAAACAATAGCTGCCAATGCATCTTGTTGCGCATTTCCATTTTCATCATTGTCATCATCCCAATATATGGTGTATTCACCAGTTGTTGCAATGGCAATTCTAAAAGTTCTAAGGATTTGATCATTATTTATTGGGCTTCTTTCATTTTGTAAATTAGATTTTTTACTTCTAGATTTAGGATTAAATTCGCTAACTGTTTCACAAATCCAGTTTTTGTTAACCTTTTCAGTTCTTCTGTAAAGAATATGTTTTCCTAAATTATTTTTTAAAGGCTGAATAAAAATGTCATCTTCCCCAGGAATATTAATCCATGCGCTAACTCCAAGTGGACTTGTTGTTAATCTTAATTTTAAATTAGAACGTTTAGCACTGTATCCTTTATAGGTTTTGATTAATGGGTGTTTTAAAGACATTTCATTAGAAAGCAATTGAATTTCATTAATGACAAATTTTTCCAATTCTTCATTTTCATTTGGAAGCAGAATTGATGTTTTAGATATTCGATTAAATTGATTCTTAAAAATGATATTATTAAAACTATATGTTGTAATTGGAGTATTATCAATTTGATTAATTTGACTTTTATCAATAACCCAATATTCTTGAGATTTTAATTGATTTGATAACAAAAAAAATATAGCAAATCCCAAAAAATTAATTCTAAAACATAAATTTTTCATTGAATAAGAATTGTTGAGCATAAAAATGATAAATGAAAATACTACTTTTACTTTTAATTTCTAATATACAGAATTTTAATGAAGGTATTTCATGGAATTGAAAATTACAGTAGTAAAAATAAATGCTTTTTAACTATTGGGACTTTTGACGGAGTGCATGTTGGACATCAGGAAATTATTAGAAAACTTGTATATGAAGCTCATTGTAATAATTCAATAGCAATAGTTTTGACCTTCTTCCCTCATCCAAGGTCTGTAATTCAAAAAGATGAAAATGTTAAGCTAATTGATACCATGGATGAAAAAAAACATCTATTAAAAAAATTAAATGTTGATGCATTAATAATTGAACCCTTTACAATAGATTTTTCAAATCTAAGTGCAATTAATTTTGCTAGAGATATTTTAGTTAAAAAAATCAATATTTCAAAATTATTTATTGGATATGATCATAGGTTTGGGAAAAATAGAACCGCCTCGGTTTCAGAGTTAATTTCATATGGTGATACTTATGGGTTTGAGGTTTGTGTAATTCCAGCTCAAAACATTAACTCAGTTTCAGTAAGCTCAACTAAAATAAGAAAGGGATTGTCTGAAGGAAAAATCAGTCTTGTAAACAATTATTTAGGAAGAAAATATATGCTTGAGGGAAAAGTAATTCATGATCAAGGATTAGGTAAAAAGATTGGCTTTCCAACTGCTAATCTTGAAATCATTTCAAAAAACAAAGCTATTCCAAGAATGGGTGTATATTTTGTATCAATGCTATGGAAAAATAAATGTGTTTTTGGAATGCTAAATATTGGTAATCGCCCTACAGTTAAAAGCAAAAAGGAAAGCATTGAAGTACATTTTTTTGACTTCAATCAAAACCTATACAATCTCAAAATTAAATTGAATTTTATTAATAAAATTCGTGAAGAAAAAAATTTTAAATCAATTGAGTCCCTTAAAAAACAACTTATAAAAGATAGAGAGTTTTGTTTAAAGCAAAAACATCATCTTAACATCATTAAAGAATAAAAGACCTATTTTTGTTATTAAATAAAATTGTATGCTAGGGTTAGCTTATATTAGAGAAAATAAAGATTCTATTATTGAAGGTTTGTCCAAAAGAAATTTTGATGCTGAAACTTTAATCAATCAAATAATTCAATTAGATATTTTAAAAAGAAGTGAACAAACAAAATTAGAACGTCAATTAGCAGAAGGAAATAAAATAGCTAAAAATATTGCTTCATTATTCAAGTCTGGTGATAATGAAGCAGCTAATAAGTTGAAAAATGAATCAGCTTCAATTAAATTAAAAACAAAAAAGTTTCAAGAAAAATTAAACGAAATAGAAAAAAAACTTTTCAGTTTACAAACTCAAATTCCAAATGTTCCTGATAAAAGTGTACAAAAAGGAATCTCTGAAAAAGATAATCAAGAAGTATATAGAAATAAAAAAGAAATTAATCTCCCTAAAAACTTTCTCTCTCATTGGGAATTAGCAAAAAAATACAATATCATAGATTTCGAATTAGGAAATAAAATAACTGGATCAGGGTTCCCCGTGTATAAAGGAAAAGGTGCGCGACTTCAAAGAGGATTAATTCAGTTTTTTCTTGATAAAAATATTTCAGCAGGATATGAAGAATATCAAGTTCCTCTCCTTGTAAATTATGATTCTGGGTATGGGACAGGACAATTGCCAGATAAAGATGGTCAAATGTACCATTCAGAGTTAAGTGATTTATATTTAATTCCAACAGCTGAGGTTCCATTAACCAATTTATATCGAAATGTTTTACTTAATGAAAATGATTTACCTATTTGTATGACAGCATATACCCCTTGCTTTAGAAGAGAAGCAGGAAGTTATGGGTCTGATGTGCGAGGATTAAATCGTTTACATCAGTTTGATAAAGTAGAAATCGTTCGTCTTGAAACACCTCAAAAAGCAATGTCTGCATTAGATGAAATGGTCAATCATGTAAAAAACATTCTCTCGGACTTAGAACTTCCATATCGAATTTTAAAATTATGTGGTGCAGATTTAGGATTTACTTCTGCCCTTACTTATGACTTTGAAATTTATTCCGCTGCTCAAAATAAATGGTTAGAAGTAAGTTCTGTCTCCATTTTTAATAGTTTTCAAGCAGAAAGACTTAAACTAAGATTTAAATCTAATAAGGGGGTGAAAAAACCGGTATATACCTTAAATGGAAGTGCATTGGCTTTACCAAGAGTTTTGGCTGGTTTATTAGAAAATTTTCAATCTGAAAACAAAATTAAAATACCAAAAACTCTAATTCCTTATGTAGGTTTTGATTCAATTTAATTAAGTTTAATACTATTTTTATGGAAAGTGTAACTCCAAAAAAACATCTTGGTCAACATTTTTTAATTGATTTAAATATTGCAAAAAAAATTTCTGATACACTCACTTATGAAAATTATGAGAATGTTCTAGAAATAGGTCCAGGAATGGGTGTTTTAACTCAATTTATAATTCAAAAAAAAATTCCTCATGTTGTTGAAGTAGACAATGAAAGCATTGAGTATTTAAAAAAAAAATTTCCTCAATTACAAGGTAAAATTATTCAAGAAAATTTTTTAACCCTTGACATAAAAAAAGTTTTCTCAAAACAATTAGCTGTAATTGGTAATTTTCCTTACAATATTTCTAGTCAAATAGTTTTTAAAATAATAAAACATAGAGCTCAAATACCATTTTTTTCAGGAATGTTTCAAAAAGAGGTTGCTAAAAGAATCTGTGAATCATCAGGATCAAAAAAATATGGTATTCTTTCCGTTTTATGTCAACTTTATTACAAAACTTCTTATGCTTTTTCAGTCCCTTCTTCAGTTTTTAAACCTAAACCAAATGTTGAATCTGGAGTAATTAAAATGATTCGAAAAGAAAATTTTTTACTCAATTGCGATGAAACTTTATTATTTAATATAGTTAAAATTAGTTTTCAACAAAGGAGAAAAACTCTGAGAAACAGTTTAAAAACTCTAACTCTACCTAAAAATCTTACAGAAGATAGTATCTTTGATAAAAGGCCAGAATCGTTAAATTGCGATGCATTTGTCAAACTCACTAATATGATTGATAATGTCAAACTTTCAAGTTGATAATAGTTTTATTGAATCTATTCAGTTTTTAATAGATAATAATGATAATATTAAACTTAGAAAGAGTTTAAGAGATCTCCATTATGCAGACATAGCTGAATTGGTAAATAATCTTACCTCTGATCAAGCGACTTATTTAATTAAATTACTTGATACAGAAAAAACAGCAGATGCTTTGCCTGAATTAGATGAAGTTCAACGTGAGGCAATTTTAGAAAACCTCTCTGCTAAAGAAATTGCTGAAGAAGTTCAGGAGCTTGATACTGATGATGCTGCAGATTTAATAGCTGAACTTCCTGAAGAAAGAAAAGAAAGGGTAATGTCAGAAATCACTGACACTTCGCATATAGAAGATATAAGAGAACTTTTAACTTATGGGGAAAATTCTGCTGGAGGATTAATGGCTAAAGAATTAGTTAAAGTTGAAGAAAACCTTAGTGTCCTTAAATGCTTAAACACAATTAAGAGTCAAGCTGAAGAAATCACCAGAATTCATTCTGTTTATGTTGTTGATAATAAAAATAGGCTTAAAGGTCGTTTGTCTCTTAAAGACCTTCTAACTGCTAATTCTAGGGATAAAGTAAAGGATATATATATTCCAAATGTAGATTTTGCTAATGTTGACCAAGATGGTGAAGAAGTTGCTAAAATTATGTCAAAATATGATTTAGAAGCGATTCCTGTAATTAATAATAAAAAAGAATTAGTAGGACGAATTACAATTGATGATATTGTTGACCTAATTAAAGAAGAGGCTGAAAAAGATTACCAGCTTGCTGCAGGTATTTCTACCGATGTTGAAGCTGATGACACAATATTCGAATTAACCAAAGCTAGATTACCTTGGCTTTTTTTAGGTTTAATCGGAGGATTAGGAGGTGTTTTTATACTTCAAGAATTTGAAGTCATAATGGCAAGACCCGAATTACGTAGTTTATTCTTTTATACCCCTCTTATTGCTGCAATGGCTGGTAATGTTGGTGTTCAATCATCAGCAATAATAGTACAAGGTTTAGCAAATAATAATCTTAAAGGATCTTTATTATCAAGATTATTAAAAGAAGTTGGATTAAGTCTAATTAATGGATTGGCTCTGGCGATACTTCTAATTATTTTTGGGAAATTTATTAATCAAAATTTTACAATAAGTCTAACAATAGCAATCTCTATGATGGGTGTCATTGTTGTTGCAGCATTAATAGGAACTTTTACTCCTATAATACTTAACAAAAGGGGAATAGATCCGGCTATTGCAACTGGTCCTTTTATTACTACATGTAATGATATTTTTGGAATTTTTCTTTTCTTCTATATTGCAAAAATATCATTAGGGTTTTAAAATTTAATGTTGTCTGAGTTATAACATCTAATTATCATTAATCAAGTTTTTCATTTGTTGTCTGGTCATTTGGAATGTTCTCCAATCTGGGAATATTTTTGCCCCACTTTCTTCATAAAATTTTATAGCGGGTATATTCCATTCTAAAACTGCCCATTCAACTCTATTTACGCCATAATTAATTGCTTCTCTAATAAATGACAAATACAAAGCTTTCCCTATACCTTTATTTCTTTGATTTTTTGTAACAATTAAGTCTTCTAAATGTAATGTTTGACCTTCCCATGTAGAATAACGAGGGTAAAATAATGCTAATCCAACAATTTCTTCATTTAATTCAGCAACAAGACATTCAAATTTAGGATTAGGTCCAAAGCCATCATTTTTTATATCATCCTCTGATAAATTAACAGCATCTTCTTCTCTCTCATATTTAGCCAATTCCATAATTAAACTAATAATCGAGTTAGAGTCATTTATTTTAGCTTTTCTAATTTTAAAATTTTGCATTTAATTTTTTTGAAAAATAATAATTATGATTTTAAAAAACTTGATGTAATATCCATAAAATTAATAGGATTTTCAACATGTAACCAATGTCCAGAACTAGAAATCTCTTGAATTTTAAAAGAACCAAACTTTGTTTCTATCAATCTAATATCATCATTGGATATATAATCAGAAAATTCTCCTTTTAAAAACAAGGTGGAGGTTGTTATTTGTTTATTAATATATATTTCTTTTGCAACAGCTTCTGACTTATTAATAAGAACATTAATATTTAACCTTAAAGCCAATTTATTTGACGAGTTCCAATATAAATTTTTTAACAAAAATCGTCTCATTTTAAAATCTTTCACATAATTAGACAAGAAAACATCTGACTCTTTTCTAGTTTTTATCTTTTTCAAATTCAAATTATAAAGTCCTTCCAAAATTTTTTTGTGCTTAGAAGGATATTCTCTTGGTGAGATATCAACTATGATAAGTTTATCTACTCTGTCATTGTAATTTAAAGCAAATTGCATTGCCGTCTTTCCTCCCATTGAATGTCCCAAAATAATTGTTTTAGATATTTTTAAACTTTCTAAATAAAAAAATAAATCCTTAGATAAAACTTTATAATCAAAATTTTCATTCCAAAAACTTCTTCCATGGTTTCTTTGATCAATTAAATGAACTTTAAAGCCACTTTTTGCCCAATTTAATGCATGACTTTTCCAGTTATTCCCCATTCCTAGAAAACCATGAAGAACTATCAAATTCCTATCTCCATTTCCTATTACATTTGAATAAAGGTTTCTCATATATTTAAACATTCTTTATAAACACCAATAACGTTTTCAAATCCAAGATATAGAGATTCTGAAATTAGAGCATGTCCAATTGAAACTTCCTTAAGTTTAGGAATTTTTTTTGCAAAATAATTTAAATTGCTTGAATTAAGATCATGACCAGCATTAATTTCTAATCCCAATCTTGCAGCATGCTCAGCTGCTTGTATATAAGGCAAAATAGCATTTGATCTATTATTAAGGTATTCTGAAGCATATTTTTGAGTATATAATTCAATTCTGTCTGTGCCTGTCAGGCTAGCAAAATGAATTATTTCAGGTATTGGTTCTACAAATATCGATGATCGAATTCCAGCATGTTTTAATTTAGAAATTATGTTTTTTAAAAAGCTCAAGTTTGTTTTTGTATCCCAACCAGCATTTGATGTGATTACATCATCTCCATCAGGCACTAAAGTAACTTGGGTTGGTCTAACACCTAAAACTAAATCCATAAACTTTATACTAGGGTTCCCTTCAATATTAAACTCAGTAGTAATTGTTTTTGAAAGTTCTAAGATATCTGAATAGCGAATGTGTCTTTGATCAGGACGAGGATGAACTGTAATTCCATCAGCACCATACTTTTCGATATCTTTTGCAACTTGAACAACATCAGGTAAATTTCCCCCTCTGGCATTTCTCAATGTAGCAATTTTGTTGATATTAATACTTAATCTAATCATTGTTTGACAAAAATAGTCAACAAGAAATAAATAATTTATATTTTTTAGTCGATTTGAATCACTTTATTACCTAGTAAAGTTTTGTAATTTTGTGTTTATTTTTTAAAATGAAAATTGGAATTTTTAGTACTTTATCAAAATCAGAGTCTTTGACTCATTATTTAAATGCAACTATTGAATATTTAAAGAATAATAATTATGAATTTATTATTGATCAAAGAGTAAAAAAAATTATTCCTGAAAATCAACAAAATCAATTTTTGTTCTTCGATCCATTTTCTGAAATTCATATTGAAATTGATGTCTTATTTACTATAGGAGGGGACGGAACATTATTAAGAGCTATTCCATTTATAAAAAAAAGTGAAATTCCAATTTTGGGAATTAATACTGGTAGGTTAGGTTTTTTAACAAGTCTAAATAAAGAGTCACTAAATAAAGGTTTAGACCTATTCTTCAAGAAAAAATTTACTCTAGTTGACAGAAAACTATTAAAGGTTGAATCTTCTTTAAAACTTTCAGAAATAAATAATTTTCCTTTTGCTATAAATGAATTAACTATAAATAGAAAAAATACATCTTCAATGCTTTCAATTAAAACAATAATTGATAATAAACTTCTAGCAACCTATTGGTCAGATGGATTAATTATATCAACTCCTACAGGATCAACTGGATATTCACTTAGTAGTGGCGGTCCAATTTTAACTCCTTCTACTAGTGCATTTGTTCTAAATCCAATTGCTCCTCACAATATTAATATTAGACCTTTGGTTATTCCTGATTCTAGTAAAATTGAAATTCAAGTATTCGGTAGATCTAAAAAACATCTACTTTCTCTTGATGACAGGAAAACGTCTATAATGGATGGTTGTAAATTGTTAATCTCTAAAGCACCATTTATAATTAAAACTGTTCAGTTAAAAGGAGATGATTTTTTTAAAACCCTCCAAGACAAGCTTTTTTGGGGATTAGATAAGAGAAATAGGCAATAAATCTTTGATTTTTTAGTTAGTGAAAGCACATAGTGCTTTTATAAAATGAGAAAAATTATTTTACTTCTCTTATTTGTTTTTATTTCAGGATTCTCAAAATCACAATATCATGAACTGGGGATGTTTATAGGGGCAAGTAATTATGTGGGGGATATTGGTTCAGACTATTATATTATGCCTGAAACTGCAGCAATAGGATTAATTTATAAATGGAATGTTACGACTAGGTATTCTCTCAGATTTAGCGCCATGACTTCAAAATTGGAAGGAACAGATTATAGGACTGACGATTTAAATAGATTTGGAAGAGCCTATAGTTTTTCTAACAATTTAAAAGAAGGGAGCATTGGAATTGAATTTAATTTTTTGGATTTTAATCTACATGATCAAGAAACAATCAACTTTAGTCCATATTTATATTTAGGATTAAGTATTATTGAATACGACGAATTCTATTTTAATTCCACTCAAATCCCTGTTGCAAAGCAAATTAACTTTAATAAGACTCAAGGTCTCTCAATTCCTATTAACTTTGGAGTTAAAATTAATCCTAGCCCATATTGGGTTTTAGGTGCTGAAATAGGTGCGCGATATGCATTAAATGACAATTTAGATGGCAGCTCACCAAAAGGACAAGGAGATAATCAAGGTGTAGAATATTTTTCCTTTGGCAGTAATAATAATGATTGGTATATTTTTACTGGAATAACAATTTCTTTTACCTTTGGCGACTTACCATGTTATTGCAAGGAAGAATGAAAAAAAATATTGATAAATACAAACTCCCTAAGCACTTGGCTATTATAATGGATGGTAATGGTAGGTGGGCTGAAAAAAAAGGTCTTAAAAGAATTTTGGGTCATACTAATGGGGTAGATTCTGTAAAAGAGATTGTGGAAGAAGTTCTTAATCTAGGAATTCCGTACCTAACTCTTTATGCTTTTTCCACAGATAACTGGAATCGTCCTAAAAAAGAGATAGGGACTCTTATGAACTTATTAATCAAATCTCTAAGATCTGAGTTTGAAAAACTTTTAGAAAACAACATTAGATTAAATGCAATTGGTGATATTTCTGCATTACCAAAATCAGTTCAAAATGAAATTAATCACGTTAGTGAAAAAACAAAGAATAATACTAAATTGGTCTTAACTATAGCATTAAGTTATGGTGCTAGAGAAGAGCTTGAAAATGCAATAAAAAATATTCTAAGAGAAGTTAAAAATAATACAATTTCAATGGAAAAGGTTGACCAATCCATTATAAATAAGCATCTTTACACACGAAATTTGCCAGATGTTGATTTGCTTATTCGAACCAGTGGTGAAAAAAGAATTAGTAATTTTTTACTTTGGCAAATTGCTTATGCTGAGCTTTATTTCACTAAAGTTTATTGGCCTGATTTTAGAAAAAAAGAATTGCATAATGCATTATTTAATTACCAAAACCGTGAAAGAAGATTTGGAAAAACAAGTAAGCAAATTAATATCTAAAATAAATTTTGGTT
>TARA_B100000686_G_scaffold51068_1_pt1 | contig 14229 bp, 9 predicted proteins | sample TARA_B100000686 | Tara Oceans TARA_B100000686 (sample SAMEA2622733) | marine metagenome | biome: marine biome (ENVO:00000447); feature: marine epipelagic mixed layer (ENVO:xxxxxxxxx); material: "saline water (ENVO:00002010), including plankton (ENVO:xxxxxxxx)" | depth 150 m
CATCCCTAAAGACTTAACCCCTACTTTAGTAAAATCTTTAAGACTTCTGTAGGCAGTAGTAACTTTACTACCACCTTCTCCTATATCTTGACTATTAATTTTTACTAGATTTCCATCAACATCTTTAGCTTCAATGGTATATACATTTTCACTAATTATAGAAGCAATTTGATATTCTTGATTAAGTACCTCTGCTGTAATATTGCCTCCTAAAGACTTTGCACTTCTGAAGGTAACAAAACCATTTTTTTCTGCTTTTCCTTCAAATTGCCGCCTTACTAGGTAGTTAGTTCCAGACTTTGAGATGTCAGTTACAGTAATAGTTGAATCATTGTTAGCTTCTACGGAAAAAGTTACATGCCCATCACAAGGATTTTCTTTAGCCCCACATGATGAGTGCACTTTATTAAATTCTTCAGCATTTACCACGTCATACAACATATCTGGATACTTAGATCCTAAAGAAGGAGTAAGCATTCTTTCCCAAGCCCATACAAAGTCTGAAGCAGTAACCTGGTCGCCATTAGACCAAATTGCATTCTCTCTAAGTTTAAAGGTATATGTCTTTCCATCATCAGATATAGTCCAACTTTCAGCTACAGCAGGTAGTGGATCAAGCCCTTCCGGATGTCGCATTACCAGGCCTTCTAATAAAGCCATTAAAATATGACTTTCTGGAACTCCAGTTACTGTATGCGGATCTAAGTCCTTAGGTTCAGTACCATTCCCAAAATAAAGGATTTGCTCTTCTAAAGCTAAATCTACTTTTGAGTCAGAGCTACTACATGAATTTAAAATTAAGAATGCTATTAAATATAAGAATCTTAGAGGTTTCATGTGTAGGGATTTTAAAAATGATTTATAACAGGTATTTTAGCATCAAAAAAAATAAAAAAAGGGATCCGAGGACCCCTTTTTTATAATTGATTAGAATTTACAGACTAATCTTCCATCTAACATAGGTAATCTTACCTCTGTTATCGTAAAGACCTGTGTAAGAATCATAATTTACACCGCCTTTATCAGGTAATGGATCTTTATCAGAAGCATTTATAATACCTACTGAAATCGTGCCATACTTACCGAAGTTAGCTCTGGCTTGTATATCAATAGTGTCATATTTATCCTGATAAGGACCAGCCTTAGTACAAAGTCCACCCGCTTCTTGAGAAGCACAATCGGAATTAAAAGCAAAATCTCCAATGTGTCTATTTGTTACGCCTATAGCGTAATCGCCCCAAGTGTAAGTCAAGCCAAGATTAAACCTTGTTTCAGGTAGTCCATTAAATCCAGCATTGTTCTGAGTAGCGTTACTACCTATGAAGGGAGCTCCACCATAATCAGTAACATTAGAGTAGTCTAAATATGCATCTAGATCTCCTCCACCTAACTCAATGGAATAGTCTACGAATATGTCCCAACCTTTAACTAAGTAATTACCTTGGTTAGCATAGCTAGCTCCAACGTAATCAATCCTACCATTAGCACAGCTTCTAATTGTATAAAGAGAATCAGAAGTTCCTAATCTCTTAAAGTAAGCAGCGCCAGCAGGACAAGCCGAACCTAAAGTTCCTGTTCCAACAGGAGCTCCTGCAGCAGAACCATCGCCTTTAAGGCCAGTTGCATCATAGAACTCAACGTTATTAGTTAGTAGATTTCCATTAGTGAAATCAGAGTAAAGTACATCTTGTGTAGAAACAGATGAAATCAGGTTTTCCATTTCTATTTCATAAAAGTCTACCCTTACAGTGAGATTTTCAAGAACAGATGTTAACTCTCCTAGATCTTGAGCAACACTGAATACTGTAGATTCAGAAGTCTCAGCGCCTAAGTTAGGATTCGAAGTAATTAATGTCGAAACCTGCTTAGAGGCACAGTCAGATTGTGAAATACCTGCGTTAGCACAAGCTAGATAATCAGTTGCAGTATTAGCACTAAATGTAGTAACACCGTAGAGAGTGTCCATCGTTGGCGCCCTAAAACCTTCACCTAAGTTAACTTTAACAGTAGTTCCTTTGTTACCTTCCCACAAAAGACCAACTTTAAAAGAATCGTTAGAACCAACATCGTCATAATCATCACTTCTTACAGAAGCATTCAATTCAAGACCAGACATAACTGGGAATATAACCTCACCAAAGTAAGAGTCTACTCCTCTTGATCCTGCTCCTGAGTTACCAGCTGAACCACCAACCAATCCACCTTCGGAGTGTTTGTCGTATTGAGCTGAGTAACGGTTATCAAAACCTTCATAACCAATAACCATATCTACTGGTCCTCCAGGAAGCTCCATAAGATCACTAATTTGAGCAACTAAGTCTGTTTTCTCGTAGTGATTGTCATACTCAACTACTGTAGTAGCAGCTAATGCATACAGACCATCCTCTGAACCAAATGCTATGTCGTTATATAAGTTGTAATCAAGACCAGCATAATCTAAGTAATATCTTCCTATATCCGTTCCATAGAATTTGTTTACTTGCTTACTCATAGTCAGTTCAACCTTTTCGCTAACATCAAATGTTAATTCACCTACCCAGTCTGAAGCCTGATCTACGAAATGCATACCTCTATTACCGATTTCAGTCCATCTCCAGTAACCTGTGACTTTTACGTCGTATGGGTTAGCTGGGTCTGAAGCTAAAATACCAGGGTATCTAGCAGCAGGAGGAGCATATCTTCCTACTGACTCATTTCTTACAAAAGTAGCTCTGCTATAGAAAGTAATTCTATCGTTTATTTCATGCTCTACATTTGCAGTGATAGTGTCTCTAAATAGACCTGCATCTTGAACCATAATATCTGCCCATGCGTATCCACAAATACCTCTAGGTTGAGCACCTGGATAAGAACCTGTAGTTGTAGCAGGCTGTCCAAAAGCAGCTCCACCAAAGTCTGGTCCCCACCAAGGTGTAGTAGAACCATCAATGTTACCTTCACAAGTTGGAGCAGCAGCAATATTTCCTGTTACTGGATCAGCTAGGTTTCTTGAGTACCAACTTAATCCATATGTTTCGAAGTATAAGTCTATAACTCCATCACCATTATCATCATTAGCACGAGCTGCCGTATACCATCTATCTTTCAAATAAATTTCGTCTCTTTCATCATGCTCAAGAGCTACTGTTACATAACCTTTTTCATGAGTAGAACCAAAAAGCATTGAAATAGAGTTTTCAACTCCATCATCTCTAGAACGATCACCATTTCTAATCTGAATGTCCATTCCATCGAAACCTTTTTTGGTTATAACGTTAACAACACCAGCTATCGCATCAGAACCATATACAGAAGAAGCGCCATCAGGAAGTATTTCAATACGATCAACAGAAACTGTTGGAATCATATTAATGTTAGCAGCTCCTGCTCCACCTAAATGAGGTGAACCAGGAAGTCTTCTTCCATCCATAAGTACTAATGTTCTTCCAGAACCAAGACCTCTAAGGCTAACAGTAGTATTAGACATAGCACTGTTTCCTGCAGTCGGAGGACTAGATCCGAATGTGTTATAAGTAGATAGCCTCAAAGCATCAGCAGTAGTTAATGCCTGGCTTTGCTCTATATCTTCAGCAGTTATAGTTGTAATTACTGCTGCCGAATTAATCGTATCCCTCTTAATTCTTGAACCAGTTACTACAACTTCTTCTACTTCAGCTTCTTCATCATCAGCAGCTGAAATAGCTGAAGGCGACAAAAATACCGCCAACATTGCTGAAAATGTCAAAGCTTTTAAAAAGTTTATTCTAGTTTTCATAAAACTCCCCTAAAACTGTTTAGTAGTTAAATAACAAGGAGAATCCATGTAGGTTTCCCCCAATAATGGCCGAATTGTACGCATAAAGCTCAAGATTTGCTACTTTTTTGTCATAAACTAGTTTCCTCTATTTTAAATTTCTAGCTATTTAAAGAATCGAAATGCTTTCTTGATGTATAATATTTGCTTTAAAGACTATAAAAACACCAGTTCTATAAGGTTCTCAGACGATATTAAATATTTGAAAAGGAAACTATGTCGCTACTCAAAGGTAAGAACATCCTAATTGTAGGAGTTGCAAATAAACACTCTATAGCTACAGGAATTGCAGAATCTATGTCTAAATTTGGGGCCAATCTTGCTTTCACCTATCAAAATGAAAGGTTTCAAAAGAAGGTAGAAGATATTTCTACACAACTAAACTCCAAAATTTGTTTGCCGTGTGATGTAGCTAAAGATGAAGATATAAATGGAGTATTTAAAGAGCTTGGAAGTATCTGGGATGGACTAGACTGTATTGTACATGCAGTAGGTTTCGCTCCATCTAATGAGTTGGATGGTAATTTTGTTGATGTTACAACACGTGAAGGTTTTAAAATTGCGCATGATATAAGTTCCTATAGCTTTGTTGCTCTAGCAAAAGCAAGTAAAAGCATAATGGCAGAAAGAAAAGGTTCCCTTATTACTTTATCCTACTTGGGGTCACAAAAAACTCTTCCAAACTACAATGTTATGGGACTAGCAAAAGCTAGTTTAGAGGCTAGCGTTAGATTTCTAGCTGTTTCTTTAGGGAAAGAGGGACATAGAGTTAATGCTATTTCTGCTGGTCCTATAAAAACCTTAGCTGCATCAGGTGTTAAAAACTTTCGTAAAATGCTCTCCTATAATGCCAATAGAGCTCCATTAGGTAGAAATATCTCTACTCAAGAAGTTGGAAATGCAGCTACTTTCTTAGCTTCAGACCTTGCCAGTGGAATAACAGGAGAAACTCTATATGTAGATGCTGGATTTAATATAACTGCTATGGAGTCTTTAGAGCAATCTAATTGATTATTATAGAGGCTTCTTCTTGCATTGAGATCTGCAAATCAACTAGGTTGGAATCAGACCTTTCTTGAACAAAAAATTCATTTAAGGAAGATTTCTCCTCTTGAGAAAGCTCTTCTTTTACATCCTCAATAGAATCAACTTTAAGAATTAGTCTATCCCCCTGAGGAAGGCTTATAGCCTTAAATAGCTTTCCTTGATCTGCCCTTGGTATATCAAAGATTTCAAAAAGAGCGTTTTTTGTAAAAAGAGATGAACCTCTTGTTAAGGACTTATATGTTTGTCTTTTTAAGCTATGATCAGATTCAACCTTACTCAAAGAATAGTTTTGATTATTAAGTTTCTCTAAGATTTGTTTTTCTAAAGCATTCATATCATCAGAAACAACTTTCTCAACTAATAGGCTTTCTACTTGTTCTTGGACTTCTTCAAACTCCCTAAGTTTACTTCCCTGGAAAGATAATAGCTCAATGAGTATTGCATTTTCATCGTTAAGCTCCAGGAGAGTTATACCTGTTTCTTGATTTAAAGCCAATTCATTAAAAACTAAATCAAGTATTTGGTCATTACTCAATAAGCCATCAGCTTCTGAACGAGAAAAGAATTGTGAAGTTTTTATATTTAGATTAATTCTTTCAGAAATAGGCTCTAACTCAGAGTAGGAGAAAGTCAAATCGGAAGCCTCCTCGAGGGTGTCGATGAATTCTTGATAAGAAAACTGCTGTGATAGATTATCTTTTAAATCTTGTTTAATCTTTTCAAATTCCTCAGGAACTGGAGCTAATAGATTTGTAAGCTTCAACAGATGTATTCTATTGTTTAATAAAATTGGAGAGCTTAAATCTCCCGCAGACATATTATTTAATTCAATTTCAAATTCATCTGGAAAAGCCGTCCCGTCTGTAACACCTAAAGATCCACCTAAATTCTTAGTTCCTTCATCTTCAGAAAATTCTTGAGCGATAGCATCAAAATCTTCTCCTTTATTTATCCTATTTTTTAAATTTTCTATTAAAATTAAAGCTTCCTCTGAAGTTCTTTCTTTATTGATATTAAGCATTATATGCGAAACAGACTTTCTGATTGTACTATCAAAATTTTCTAAATATGCTTGGTATTCAAGTTCTAAATCATCATCACTAATTGATAAGTTTTTACTAATCTCTTCTTGAGAAATTTCTATGTATCTAATTTTAGCTTTCGGCCTAGTCATAAAATAAGAATTATTTTCTTCATAGAAATTTACCAAGTCAGTTTTAGAAACTTGTATATCTTTTTTCTTTTCTTCTTTATTTATTTTTAAAAAGACCACATCTCTTGTTTGGTTTGCTAAAGAGACATTTCTATTAAATTCATTAGAAGTTATGAAGTCAGTATTAGCTATTCCATTAGTCCAGAAATCTAATGCTATTTTATTTCTTATATTCTCAATATACTTTCCTGGTAAGAACCCATTCTGCCTTGCAAAACTATTTATCTTTTCGACACTCAACTTTCCTTCTTCTTGAAATATTTCATTTTGAGATAAAAGTTTGTAGGCTGTTAAGTTTGATATCTTGACCTGATTATTTTCTAAATAACCTAAAATAAGAGAATCTCTTATTAAGGAGTTTATGGCTAAAGATTTTAGTACCTGCTCTTCTATAGTGAAATCTGGGTTTTCAAATCTTTGAGCAAGGATAGATTGGATCTGGGCCATCTCTAGATCTAAATCATAGAGGTCAATTTTTTTCCCATTTACTGAAGCAACAACATTTGCTTCGCTGCTAGAAAATACTGTTCCCCAACCAAAAAATAAAGCGAAAGTTACAACTATAGCGCCTACTAAAATTTTTACAGCGCGGCTTTCTAAACTATCTCTTATTGTTTTTATTCCTGCCACAAGAGAGCTCCTAAAAAAAGCGCGCCCTAAGGCGCGCTTTTAGATGTTTATTCTTTTTACAGGCTTTCTTTTAAAGCTTTACCTGCTTTAAAACCTACTGATTTAGAAGCTCCTATTTGTATAGCTGCTCCTGTTTGAGGGTTACGACCCATTCTTGCTGCTCTATGACGAACACTGAATGTACCAAAACCTACAAGGGAAACACTGTCCCCACCAGAAAGACTACCACCAATTGCACTCAATGTTGCATCAACTGCTCTGCCGGCATCAGCCTTTGACATATCAGATTTTGAAGCTACTGCATCTATTAATTGGGCTTTATTCACATTTATCTCCTCGAATTAGTTAAGCTAAGTCTGAAAAATACAGACAACTAACTAGATTAAAACTCCCCTAATATGGGTTGTCAAGCAGGTTTTAAGTAAAATTAATGAGTTTTTATTGACTTCTTGGGAGTTGTTCTTTTTTTTGAAGAACTTTTCTGAGGGATTTCTTCATCTTTTTCCCAAGGAACGGGTTGTCTTGTTAAAACAAGATCAAGTACTTCATCTATCCATTTAACAGGTTTAATCTCTAATTCTTTTTTTATATTGTCAGGAATTTCTTTAAGATCCCTAACATTGCCATGAGGAATTAATACAGTCTTTATTCCCCCTCTTCTTGCAGCAAGAAGTTTTTCTTTTAAACCTCCAATTTTTAAGACCTCTCCTCTTAAGGTGATTTCTCCTGTCATTGCTACATCAGCTCTGACAGGTATCTTAGATAAGACTGAAGCAACTGCAGTGCACATTCCTATGCCTGCACTTGGCCCGTCTTTAGGAGTAGCGCCTTCTGGAACATGAATATGAACATCTTGATTTTCATAAAAACTAGGATCTATCCCCAAGGATTCTGCTCTAGATCTAACTACAGACATAGCAGCCTGAATAGACTCCTGCATAACATCTCCTAAAGAACCTGTTTTAATTATCTTACCTTTACCATCAAAGCTCGCAGCTTCCAAAGTTAAAAGTTCTCCTCCTACTTGTGTCCATGCCAATCCAGTTACCTGACCAATTCTATCTTTCTCCTCTGCTTCTCCATACTCGAATTTTCTTACGCCACAATATTCTTCTAGTAAATTTGGTTTTAGATTTAATTTTTTTGAAGTTTTCTTTTCAGAATTTATTTTTACAAGTTTTCTACAAATTTTCGAAATCTCTCTTTCTAAAGATCTAACACCTGCTTCCCTTGTGAAATATCTAATAAGGTCCTTTATTGAATCTTTAGTAATCTTTAATTCATTTTCTGAAATGCCATTATTTTTCTTTTGTTTTGGAATTAAATACTTGTCAGCAATATTTACTTTCTCATCTTCGGTATAACCAGGTAACCTTATTATTTCCATTCGATCAATAAGAGCAGGAGGGATATTCATACTATTTGCTGTGCAAACAAACATAACATCTGATAAGTCATAATCTACTTCTAGATAATGATCATTAAAGGTGTGATTCTGTTCAGGATCCAAAACTTCTAATAACGCTGAAGCAGGATCGCCACGAAAATCCATTCCCATCTTATCTACTTCATCTAAAAGAAATAAAGGATTTTTAACTCCTGTTTTAGAAAGTTTTTGTAAAATCCTTCCGGGCATAGAACCTATATAGGTTCTTCTATGACCTCTAATTTCTGCTTCATCTCTTACACCGCCTAATGACATTCTTATGAATTTCCTGTTAGTAGCTCTAGCAATCGATTCTCCTAAAGAAGTTTTACCTACTCCAGGAGGTCCAACTAGACATAAAACTGGGCCTTTTAGTTTTTTAACTCTTTTCTGAACAGCAAGGTACTCAAGTATCCTTTCTTTAACTTCTTCTAGGCCGTAGTGATCTTGGTTTAATACCTCATTTGCTTCAGATAAGCTTGCCCTTATTCGGCTTTTCTTTTTCCAGGGAATACTTATGATCCAATCTATATAACCCCTTACTACAGAAGCTTCAGCTGACATAGGGGACATCATTTTATATTTCTGAAGCTCTCCTAAGGCTTTTTCTTGTGCTTCCTTAGACATGCCTGATTCTAGAATCTGTTTTTCTAGGGCATCAGCTTCTTCTGAATCATCTAGCTCACCTAGCTCCTTTTTTAAGGCTTTCATCTGTTCATTCAAATAGTATTCCTTTTGACTTTTCTCCATTTGTTTTTTTACTCTTCCCTTAATCTTTCTCTCTACCTTAGTTAGGTCTAGCTGTGCTGCCAGATAAGAAAGAATTTTTTCTGCTCTGTCCTTTAGAGAAAAGGTTTCTAGAATCTCTTGTTTCTGTTTTAAGTCAATCGACAAATGCCCTACTATAGTGTCTGAAAGTTTACTTAAAGTATCTATTGAGTTTATTGTACTAAGAACTTCCGGCGTGGCTTTTCTTGTAACCTTTACATATTCTTGAAAATTCTTTCTTAAAGAAGCAATATATTTTTTAATGTCTTTCGTTTCTTCTTCTTCTTCAATTACAACAACATCTGTTGAGTGATAGTCTTTAAAGTCTTTTACAGAAGTTATTTTAGCTCTTTGATTGCCCTCAACTAATACCTTTACAGTTCCATCTGGTAGCTTAATTAGCTGAAGAATTGTTGATATTGTTCCAACTTCATATACATCTTTTCCTTGAGGATTATCATTCTGGGCTTCTTTTTGTGCTACCAGCATAATTTGCTTATCTGATGCCATGGATGCCTGTAATGCAATTATAGATTTCTCTCTACCAACGAAAAGAGGTGTTACAACAGAAGGGAAGATAACCACATCTCTAAGAGGTAAAAGAGGAAGATTTTCAGTTCTATTGCTCATATAAAGTTTAGATTAAATTATAAGTAAAAACTAACCACTCTTTTTCTCGGAAGTTTTTTCATAAACCATTAGAGGATTACTTTCCCCTTTAATGACTGAAGCGTCAACTACAACTTTTTGTAAATGAGATTCTGAAGGCACCTTGTACATAGTTTCCATCAAAATGTTTTCTAGAATAGAGCGTAGACCTCTAGCGCCAGTTTTTCTTTCCATTGCTTTCTTAGCAATTTCAAAAAGAGCCTCTTCTCTTATATCGAGTTCTACTTCTTCCATCTCAAAAAGGAGTTTAAACTGCTTCGTCAAAGCATTTTTAGGTTGTGTTAGGATCTTAACTAGTGCGTCTTCATTCAATTCTTTTAGGGTAGAAGTTACTGGAAGTCTTCCTACGAACTCTGGTATTAAGCCATATTTAATTAAATCTTCAGGTTGAACTTGACTGATTAATTCATCGGCCTTTCCTGATTGAGATATAGAAGATACCTTCGCCCCAAATCCTATACCAGTGTCTTCACATCTATGTCTAATTATATTTTCTAAACCAGAAAATGCACCGCCACAAATGAAGAGAATATTAGAAGTGTCTACCTGTATAAATTCTTGTTGAGGGTGTTTTCTTCCTCCTTGAGGCGGGACAGAAGCCACAGTACCTTCTATTAGTTTTAATAAGGCTTGTTGAACTCCTTCTCCAGAAACATCTCTTGTTATAGAGGGGTTATCTGACTTTCTAGCTATCTTATCTATCTCATCAATATAAACAATCCCTAATTGGGCTTTATCTACATCATAATCACATTTTTGAAGTAATTTCTGAATTATATTTTCTACATCTTCTCCTACATATCCTGCTTCAGTGAGAGTAGTTGCATCTGCAATAGTAAATGGAACTTCTAAAAGTTTTGCTAGCGTTTGTGCTAATAAAGTTTTACCTGAACCAGTAGGTCCTAACAAAAGAATATTACTCTTTGTAAGCTCAACCTCTTCTTCCTTGTTAGTTTTATCTCCTTCTTGGAGTCTTTTGTAATGATTATAAACTGCTACAGACAAATTCTTTTTAGCCTCTTCTTGGCCAATAACATACTGGTCTAAAATATCTTTAATTTCTTTAGGAACTAGTACTTTAGGCTCGTCTTCGGATTCTGCGCTTTCATTTATCTCTTCTTGAATGATGTCATTACAAAGATCTACACATTCATTACAAATATATACCGAAGGACCAGCAATGAGTTTTCTAACTTCATTTTGGTTTTTTCCGCAAAAGGAACAAAATAATAACTTATCTTCGCTATTGCCTTTATCTTCGGTCATAGAAATCCCTCCTAAGTTCTTTGCTCCATTACACTATCAATTAGACCATAGTCTACAGCTTCTTCAGGAGACATAAAATTATCTCTATCGCTATCTTTAGCAATTTTATCTACCTTCTGTCCAGAATGCTTAGAAAGGATTAGATTTAATTTTTCCTTAATTGAAAGTATTTCTTGTGCATGTATTTCAATATCACTTGCCTGACCTTGAAAGCCTCCCATCACTTGATGAATCAAGACTCTAGAGTTCGGTAAGGCATGTCTTTTACCTTTAGTTCCTCCAGCTAAAAGAACAGCACCCATACTTGCCGCCTGTCCTACACAAAGAGTACTTATATCAGGTTTAATAAACTGCATAGTGTCATAAATTGAAAGCCCAGCAGTAACTGAACCTCCAGGAGAGTTTATATAAAGAGAAATATCTTTGTCAGGATTATCTGCCTCTAGATAGAGAAGTTGTGCCACTACAAGATTTGCACCGATATCTTCTACAGGACCAGAAAGGAATATAACTCTTTCCTTAAGAAGTCTTGAGTAAATATCATATGCCCTCTCTCCTCTAGGAGTTTGTTCGACTACCATAGGAACCAGTTGATTTATGGTTTTTTCTTTAGAAGAAGTATTGCTCATAATTTCCTTATTGGGGGTAATGTATATAAATTCAAGTTTTTAAATATTATTGACACATTCTTCATAAGTTAGTTCCTCTTCTTGAGGAGTGGCTTCTAACATAAGAATATCTATAACCTGTTCTTCTAAGGCAATAGACTCCACATTTTTTAACTGCTCTTCATTTGAGTAATACCAATTAACAACTTGATCGGGTTCTTTAAACATAGACGCTCTTTCTTTGATTATTTTTTTTACTCTATCGCCATCTGCTTTAAGTTCTTTATCTTCAATAATTTTATTTAGTAAAATTCCTATTCCAACTCTTTTTTCTGCCTCATCTAAAAAACTTTCTCTTGGAAAAAGATCTTCTTTCAAGTCTTTTGGGTCCACACCAACCCTTCTAGCAGCATTAATTCTCAAATTTTCAACCTCCGAATCTATCATCGCTGAAGGAACCTTAAAAGGATTAGATTCAACTAAAGAATCAAAAAGAGAGTTCTTTGATTTATTCTTTATGAGATTATCTAAATCTTCATTCAGCTTAACTTTGATCTCTTTTTTAAAATCTTGCAAGGTTTTCACTTCAATTCCTGTTGACTTAAAGAGCTCTTCATTGAGATCAGGTAATTTAGCCTTTAAAATTTCTTTCACTTCAATCTCAAATTCTACTTCTTTAGAAGCAAGGTCTGTTTTTCCATAATCTTTGGGGAAATTTAAAGAAAGAACTTTTTTCTCTTCTTTTTTTAGCCCAACCAATCCATCCTCGAAACCTTCAATCATTGACTTTGATCCAATTTCAACAATAAAGTCTTTAGCGTTACCACCCTCAAATTCTTCTCCTTTTATTTTTCCAATAAAGTCAATTTTTACTTGATCTCCTTCTTCAGAGGGGCCATCCTTTATTTCCCAGGAGCATGTCCTTTTTCTAATAGTCTCTACTGTTTTGTCAACATCTGCATCAGTTATTGAACAAATTGTTTTTTTGTAATTAAGTCTCTTTAAATTTGAAACCTTAATCTCAGGGTAAACTTCAAAAGAAGCTTTAAAAACTATATCTTTTCCTTTCTCAATCTTTTCGGGGGTTAGGTTTGGTCTGCCTACAGGTTTTAAATCATTTTTGTCCACTAATTTATAAAATTCCTTTGTTACAAGATCATTAATAACATCTTGTCTAATTTCAGGTTCATACATTTTCTTTACTACTTCCATAGGGGCTTTGCCTTTTCTAAACCCCTTAATCTTTGAGGATTTCATAGCTGAATTTAACTCAGATTGAACCCGGTCCTCTACTGACTTATCTTCGACTGTTATAGTTAAATTTTGTTCTATTTGATCTTTACTTCCGAATGAAAATTTCATTTTTTTCCCTTAAAACTTCTGGGGTGGGTGATGGGGCTCGAACCCACGACCACTGGCACCACAAGCCAGAGCTCTACCAACTGAGCTACACCCACCAATATGTTGGTATTCTAACATTTAACCTGTATTAATCTTAAAGTGGTTTTTCTAAAAAAATCTTTTTTTAATGAATTTCAAAAGTATTAATTGTTTCGTCTACACTTGAATCTTGAGTCAGGACATCTTCTACATCAGCTATGGTTGGGCCCTCCCAGCACAAAGCTAGTAAATCATTTACAGAGCTTTCCTCTCCTTGAAGATAAGCTTCTACAGATCCATCTGATGCATTTCTAACCCATCCAGTAACTGAGTTTTTTTTTGCTAATTCAAGCATCCAGTTTCTAAACCCCACTCCCTGAACACCTCCAAATATACTAACGTGTAGTGCAATCATCTAAAATCAAAAGAATCTATATTTCGATAATGAATATAATATTCTGCTTACCTTTTATCAAATTTATTTCACTAAAAAGCTTATAGCTTATTTTATTAGTTTTATTTCTATTTAATAGTTTTACTTAAGAGATGGCCTCCTCGGCAGGACTCGAACCTGCGACCCACTGCTTAGAAGGCAGTTGCTCTAATCCAACTGAGCTACGAGGAGAGACAGGAATTATATATTATATTTTTACTTAAACTTGATTAGGTATTATCTAATTTATAAAGTAGATTTAGTGGGCATAAAATTTTGGGAGATTTGCTATGGATTTAGGTATTTGTGTTGCATCGCATATTGGTGATGTAGATTATGTGGTCCGTGCTGAAGAACTTGGCTACTCACATGCATGGCTAGCAGATTCACAAATGCTTTGGTCAGACTGTTATGCAACCCTTGCCTTGGCAGCAACTAGAACTAATAAAATTAAACTTGGAACAGGAGTAGCTATAACTGGAACTAGGCCAGCTCCAGTAAATGCAGCAGGTATTGCAACTATAAATGCTTTAGCTCCGGGACGTACTTTTTTTGGTGTTGGAGCAGGAAACACTGCGATGAGAGTCATGGGACTCCCTCCCCATCGAATAAAAGAATTTGAACAGTACTTACAAACTTTAGTTCCTTTATTAAAGGGCGAAGAGAGCGAATTGCATGTTGGAAATAAAGCGCTACCAATCAAGCACATCATGCCAGACAATGGCTTTGTTAATTTTAAAGACGCAATTCCACTATATATTTCAGGTTTTGGTCCTAAATCTCTTGCTTTAGCTGGAAAGTACGGAGATGGTGCAGTATTAGGAGTAAACACCCCTGAAACAGTAAGCGGCATGTGGCATCTAATTCAGGAAGGAGCCAAAGAAATAAATCGTGACCTGAAACCCAAAGAAAATTATTACACTACAGCTTTAACTTCAATGGTGGTGTTAGAAGAAGGTGAAGCAGTTGATTCTGATCGTGTTAAATCTGAGTGTG
>TARA_B100000686_G_scaffold177521_1_pt1 | contig 14209 bp, 9 predicted proteins | sample TARA_B100000686 | Tara Oceans TARA_B100000686 (sample SAMEA2622733) | marine metagenome | biome: marine biome (ENVO:00000447); feature: marine epipelagic mixed layer (ENVO:xxxxxxxxx); material: "saline water (ENVO:00002010), including plankton (ENVO:xxxxxxxx)" | depth 150 m
TTTTTTTGTTACTTCGTCTTGAACATTTTGAGGAACTTTTTCATAATGGCTAAATTGCATTGTATATTGGGCTCTTCCTTGTGTGGATGATCTTAAGTTGTTTATATATCCAAACATGTTTGCCAAAGGAACTGTAGCAGAAATTGCTGTAGCATTACCTCTTGGCTCAGTCGCCCCTACTTGGCCTCTTCTGCTATTTAAATCTCCTATTACATCACCCATAAAATCTTCTGGAGTAACTACTTCTACTTTCATCATAGGTTCTAATAATTTTAAAGTGGCTTTCTGACATGCTTCTTTAAAACACATTCTAGATGCAATTTCGAAAGCTAATACACTTGAATCTACATCGTGATGTAATCCATCTAAAATTGTAACTTTGTAATCAATAATTGGAAAACCCGCCAAAATTCCATTGTCTGCAACACTTTCTACACCTTTTTCTACGCCAGGAATAAATTCTTTAGGTATAGCTCCACCTTTGATTTTGTTTTCAACTTCTCTTCCTTTGCCTGGTTCTAAAGGCTCAACATTAAGTGTTACTTTCGCAAATTGACCTGCGCCACCACTTTGTTTTTTATGTATGTAAGTTACTTCGGTTGAAGCTAGTATTGTTTCTCTATAAGCTACTTGAGGAGCTCCAATATTTGCTTCGACTTTAAATTCTCTTTTCATTCTGTCCACAATTATATCTAAATGCAACTCACCCATTCCTTTGATAATAGTTTGTCCTGACTCTTCGTCTGAAGATACTCTAAATGAAGGATCTTCCTTGGCTAATCTACCTAAAGCTTCGCCCATCTTTTCTTGGTCGGCTTTAGTTTTGGGCTCAACAGCAATTTCAATAACTGGATCTGGAAACTCCATAGGCTCAAGTAAAATTGGCTTATCTTCTTCGCATAAAGTATGTCCAGTAATTGTATGTTTTAAACCTGCTAAAGCAACTATATCACCAGCATTTGCTTCTTTGATATCTTCTCTACTATTTGCGTGCATTAACAACATCCTTCCAACTCGTTCTGTTTTTTCTTTAGAGGAGTTGTAAACTGAGGTTCCTGCTTTAATAGTTCCTGAGTAAATTCTAATAAATGTCAATGAACCAACAAATGGATCATTGGCAACTTTAAATGCCAAAGCTGAAAAAGATTCATCTTTGTTGAACTTCATTTGAACTTTTTCTTCAGATCCAAGTTTAGTTCCTTCGATAGATCCTAAATCAGTTGGACTTGGTAAAAAGTCTACTACAGCATCCAATAATGGTTGAACTCCCTTATTTTTAAACGCAGAACCAGTAGTAATTGGTACAAAATCAAATCCTAATGTTCCTTTTCTTATACATTTTATCAGATCTAACTCTGAAACTTCTTTGCCAGCAAGATATTGCTCCATAAGTTTTTCATCCTGCTCAACAGCTGTTTCAACTAGTTCTTTTCTATATTTGTCAGCAGATTCTTTTAAATTTGCTGGTATATCAACTAATTCAAATTCTGCTCCTAATTTTTCATCTTTCCACACAATGGCTTTCATTTTAATAAGATCGACAACTCCTTTTAGTTCTGCTTCCATTCCAACAGGTATTTGTAAGACTAAAGGCTTACAACCAAGTCTATCTTTAATCATATCAACACATCTAAAAAAATCAGCACCCGTTCTATCAAGTTTATTAACAAAACAGATTCTAGGAACCTTATACTTATCTGCTTGACGCCAAACAGTTTCTGATTGAGGTTCTACTCCAGCAACTCCATCAAAAACAGCAACTGCTCCATCTAAAACTTTTAATGATCTTTCAACCTCAATAGTAAAATCAACGTGGCCTGGTGTATCTATAATATTAATTCTATGGTCTCTCCAAAAGCAAGTTGTTGCAGCTGAAGTTATTGTAATTCCTCTCTCTTGTTCTTGTTCCATCCAGTCCATGGTAGCTGCTCCATCGTGAACTTCTCCAATTTTATGACTCTTTCCTGTGTAGTATAAAATTCTCTCTGTTGTAGTGGTCTTCCCGGCATCAATGTGAGCCATGATACCAATATTTCTATATTTATCTAATGAATAAGATTTAGCCATAAAAAATTACCATCTAAAATGAGCAAAAGCTTTATTTGACTCTGCCATTTTGTGAGTGTCCTCTCTTTTTTTAATTGCCGCCCCTTTGTTTTGGGATGCATCTAATAATTCATAGTATAATTTTTCTGACATTGTTTTGTTTTTTCTTTTTCTTGTTGAGTCTATTAACCATCTTAGAGCTAATGCTTGAGATCGATTTGATTTAACTTCTACAGGGACTTGATAAGTAGCACCTCCAACTCTTCTCGATCTTACTTCCAAGTTTGGCTTGATATTGCTAATAGCTGTATTAAAGATTTTTATTGGGTCTTGTTTGTTTTTTTCTTCTATTTTTTTTAATGCAGAATATAATATTTTTTCTGCTGTAGATCTTTTTCCATCATACATTATTGTATTTATAAATTTTGATATAGTTACAGAACCATACTTAGGATCAGGATAAATTTTTCTTACTGGAGCTTTTCTTTTACGAGACATAATGTTTATTTAGGTTTTTTAGTTCCATACAGAGATCTTCTTTTTTTCCTTGCGGCGACTCCTTGGGTGTCTAAGTTTCCTCTAAGAATATGATAACGAACTCCAGGTAAATCTTTTACACGCCCGCCTCTTATAAGCACGACTGAGTGTTCTTGTAGATTGTGACCTTCGCCAGGAATATATGCTGTCACTTCAAAACCATTCGAAAGTCTAACTCTTGCTACTTTTCTTAATGCTGAATTGGGTTTTTTCGGAGTTGTAGTATAAACTTTTACACAAACACCTCTTTTTAAAGGTTGTTTTTCTAATGCTGGAACTTTATTACGCATTAAAGGTTTTACCCTAGGTTTTTTTAACAACTGATTTATTGTCGGCATAAAAAATTTTGAAGTCGAAATTTAAGGCAGGCCTTGAAATTTGAGTGTTTTAAGTTAGTGTTTAAGGCTAAATAACGCCCTACTTCCAACTATCAAAATTGCGCTAAACTAGCATTGAAGTAATAAAAGTCAATAACTAATAGACTTAAAAAGCTAAGTAAATAATAGGTTTATTCGCTTGTTGGAGGATTTTCTAATTGTTCTTTTTTGAGTTCAGCTATTCTTGATTTATCTTGTTCTCTAGCCTGCTTATCCCACCCCATTTTGGTAAGACCGGTGCCTGCGGGAACTAATCTTCCAACTATAACATTTTCTTTAAGACCTTCTAAACGATCCACTTTTCCTTTAATTGAAGCATCAGTAAGAACTCTTGTTGTTTCTTGAAAAGATGCAGCAGATATAAAAGAATTAGTTTGTAAAGATGCTTTTGTAATTCCTAATAACACTCTTTCAAAATTAACTGGTTTCTTATTATTTTTTCTAAGTTCTTCGTTTAGATTATTTATCTCTAATAAGTCAACAACTTCTCCCATTAATAGCTCTGAATCACCAGGATCTTTAACTTCAACTTTTTTCAACATTTGTCTAACAATTGTTTCTATGTGCTTATCATTTATAACCACACCTTGTAGTCGATACACTTCTTGAACTTCACTTACAAAATATTCAGTTAATTTTTCTACACCAAGTATTCTTAAAATATCATGAGGCGCAGGGCTTCCGTCCAACAAATATTCCCCTTTTCTAATTTTTTCACCTTGATTAAAATTCACATGCTTACCTTTTGGTATAAGATAATTTGAGGTTTCTCCTTTGGTTGAAACAATAGAAATTTTTTGTTTACCTCTGACCTCTTTTCCAAATTCTATTACTCCATCATTTTCTGCAATTATAGCGCTATCTTTTGGTCTTCTAGCTTCAAAGAGCTCTGCGACCCTTGGAAGACCACCTGTAATGTCTTTTGTTTTTGATGTTTCTTTTGGTAGTCTAGCCAAAACATCTCCAGCGGAAACTTCTTGTCCGTCTTTAACCGAAAGTATTGAATCTGGAACTAAATAGTATCTAGCCACATTACCATCTGCTTTTTTAATTACCTCGCCTTTTTTATCTCTCAGAGTAATTCTAGGTTTAAGTTCTGAATTTTTTGATAGTGATTTCCAGTCAGTAACTGATCTCGCAGAAATTCCTGTTGCATCATCCAAAGTTTCAGTTAAAGAAACTCCTTCAACTAAATCCATATAGTTAACGATCCCACTAGTCTCAGCAATTACCGGCAAAGTGTATGGATCCCATTCTGCAATTTTTTTTCCCTTTTCAACTAAATCCCCATCTTTGAAAAAAAGTTTGGATCCATAATTAACTTTATATATTGCTAACTGTCGTCCGTTGTCATCTTCTATTGACAACTGTGTGTTTCTACTCATAACTATGATATTCTTTTTTGAATCTTCAATTAAATTTTTATTAATAATTTTTAATTTGCCTTTTGTTTGAGAAACAATTTGAGATTCTTCTTTAATCTGGGCAGTTCCTCCAACGTGGAAAGTTCTCATTGTTAATTGAGTTCCAGGTTCGCCTATTGACTGAGCAGCGATCATTCCTATTGCTTCTCCTACGCTAACTAGTTTTCCTCTAGCAAGATCTCTACCATAACATGTTTGGCAAACTCCCCTTTTAGCTTCGCAAGTTATTACTGAATATACTTTTATAGATTTTACACCAGCTGCATCAATTAATTCACAGTCTGATTCATTAATGATTTTTTTCTTCTTAGCAATAAGTTCGCCTGTAATTGGATGTTTAATGTCATGAGATGGAAATCTTCCTAATATTCTCTCAGATAAACTGACTAATACGTTACCTCCTTCTATTATTTCAGTTAATGTAATAGAAGATTTGGCATTACAATCTTCTGTCGTTACTTGAAGATCTTGTGCAACATCACATAAGCGCCTAGTTAAATAACCAGAGTTTGCAGTTTTTAAAGCTGTATCGGCAAGACCTTTTCTGGCTCCATGTGTTGAATTGAAATATTCCAATACTGTTAGTCCTTCTTTAAAATTTGCAGTTATTGGGGTCTCAATAATTTCTCCTGATGGTTTTGCAATCAAACCTCTCATACCGGCTAATTGTTTCATTTGTGCTTGAGATCCACGCGCGCCAGAGTCTGCCATCATAAATACTGAATTGGTCTCAATTCTACCATCTGGGTATATTTTTTCTGCTGAAGAAATTTCTTTCATCATCTCGTTGGCAACTGTATCCGTGCACTTAGACCATATATCAACAACTTTATTATATTTTTCTCCTCTAGTAATAAGTCCATCAGAATACTGTTTTTCGTATTCTTCAATTTTTTTCTTTGTGCTATTAATCAAACTTTCTTTAGTTTTTGGAATAATTAAATCATTTTTGCCAAAAGATATGCCAGCTCTAAAGGCATGTTTAAAACCTAAAGCTTTTATTCTGTCACAAAAAATTACCGTTTCTTTTTGTCCACAATATCTAAAAATTGTGTCTATAACCTCTGATACGTCTTTTTTAGTTAACAGCCTATCTACCAAGGTAAATTTAATCCTTTCGTGCTTAGGCAAAACATTAGCTAATAAAAATCTTCCAGCTGTACTTTGGTATTTTTGCTTAATCTCTTTTCCGTTTGTATCAATGGTTTTAAATAGAGAAATAATTCTTGTATGAAGACTGATGGATTTATTTTCTATAGCTTGTTCTATCTCTTCTATACTTGAAAATATTCCTTTAACTTTTTCATCTTTTTCATTTGATTGTGACAAGTAGTAAATTCCTAGAACTATATCTTGACTCGGAACTATGATTGGTTTTCCATTAGAAGGACTTAAAATATTATTAGTAGACATCATTAATACTCTAGCTTCTAATTGAGCTTCAAGGCTCAAAGGAATATGCACAGCCATCTGATCACCATCAAAATCTGCATTAAATGCTGCACAAACCAAAGGGTGCAGTTCTATAGCATTTCCTTCTATAAGCTTGGCTTCAAAAGCTTGAACTCCAAGCCTATGTAAAGTTGGAGCTCTATTTAGAATTACAGGATGTTCTCTGATTATGTTTTCTAAAGCATCCCATATTTCACTTTTTTCTTTCTCAACTAATCTTTTGGCCTGTTTTATAGTTGTTGCAAGACCTAATTTATCTAATCTTGCATATAAAAAAGGTTTAAATAATTCTAAAGCCATTTTTTTGGGCAAACCACATTGATGTAATTTAAGCTCAGGGCCGACAACGATCACAGATCTTCCAGAATAATCTACTCTTTTGCCTAATAAATTTTGTCTAAATCTACCTTGCTTTCCTTTAAGCATTTCTGCTAAAGATTTAAGAGGTCTTTTCCCTGTTCCAGTAATTACTCTCCCTCTTCTACCATTGTCAAAAAGTGCGTCTACAGATTCTTGTAACATTCTTTTTTCATTTCTGACTATAATATCAGGAGCTTTAAGGTCTAATAATCTTTTCAATCTATTATTTCTATTTATCACTCTACGATAAAGATCATTAAGATCAGAAGTTGCAAACCTACCACCATCTAACGGTACCAACGGTCTTAGTTCGGGAGGAATAACTGGTACAGTTGTTAAAATCATCCATTCCGGCTTATTACCAGAATTAATAAAAGACTCGATTAGTTTTAATCTCTTAACTGTTCTTTCTTCAGTAACTTTTGATTTAATTTCTTTTAAAGAGTCTCTTAATTTTTTTTGTTCCTTTGGCAAATCTAAATTAAGTAAAATTTCCCTTACAGCCTCTGCTCCTATTCCAGCTGAAAAAGCATCTTCGCCAAATTCTTCTTGGGCTTTTAAAAGAGATTCTTCTGTTAGCAGTTGACCTTTTTTTAAAGTTGTTAATCCAGGTTCTATAACAATAAAACTTTCGAAATATAAAACTTTTTCTACCTCTTTTAACTTCATGTCTATAGCTAAAGAAATTCTACTTGGTAAGGATTTTAAAAACCAAATATGCGCAACAGGGCAAGCAAGTTCTATGTGACCCATACGTTCACGTCTTACATTTGATTTAGTTATTTCTACTCCACATTTTTCACATATAATTCCTCTAAATTTCATTCTTTTGTATTTACCACATAAACATTCATAATCCTTTACGGGACCAAAAATTCTAGCGCAAAATAAACCATCTTTTTCTGGTCTAAATGTACGGTAATTTATTGTCTCTGGTTTTTTAATCTCTCCAAAGGACCAGGATTTAATTTTTTCAGGACTAGCAAGTGTAATTTTAATATTTGTAAAACTTTTTTCTTGCAAACTTCCTTGGTTAGTTTTTGATATACTTTTTTCCATTTTAATTTAATTCTATGTTTAAACCTAATGCTCTAATTTCTTTTATCAAAACATTAAATGATTCAGGTACACCTGACTCAAAATTATTGTTTCCTTTTACTATAGTTTCATAAACTTTTGTTCTACCAGCTACATCATCTGATTTTACTGTTAATATTTCTTGTAATGTGTATGAGGCGCCATAAGCTTCTAGAGCCCAAACTTCCATTTCTCCAAATCTTTGACCACCTAATTGAGCTTTACCTCCTAATGGCTGCTGAGTGACCAAACTATATGGGCCTGTTGATCTTGCGTGTATTTTATCTTCAACTAAATGATTTAATTTTAACATGTATATTATCCCTACTGTAACGGGACGATCAAATTTTTGACCTGTAATTCCATCCCATAAATTTGTCTGTCCTGTATTAGGAAGTTTGGATAAATCTAACATTTTTGTGATATCCTCTGTAGAGGCTCCATCAAAAACAGGTGTTGCTATTGGTAGACCATTAGAAATATTTTCTAATAATTCAAAAATTTCTTTTTTGTTTAACTTGCTTACAACTTCTTCATAATAATCTTTTCCATAAATATTTTTTAATTTATTTTTAATTTCTTCTATCTTGTTTTCAAAATTTTTCAGAAAGACTTTTAACTGTTCACCTAGTTCAGAACAGGCCCATCCTAAATGCGTTTCTAAAATTTGCCCCACATTCATACGGCTAGGTACACCTAAAGGATTTAAAACAATATCAACAGGCTTTCCATTTTCCATATAAGGCATGTCTTCGATGGGAACTATTTTACTAACAACGCCTTTATTGCCATGTCTGCCAGCCATTTTATCACCAGGCATTAATCTTCTTTTAACGGCAACAAAAACCTTTACTACTTTCATTACTGTAGGAAGCAGATCATCACCTTGTTTGATTTTAATTACTTTGTCTTCAAATCTCAGTTTTATATCTTCACTCGCATCTTCAAATTGCTTTTTGAGTTTTGACAAATTATTGTTTAACTGATCATTGGAAAATGATAATTTCCATAAATCTTTGATTGATAAATTGTTTAACACTTCGTCTTTTAATATCTCTCCCGCTAATGTTTCCTTGTAAGTTTTGCTTATTTTTTGACCTTTAATCAAATCAATAGTTCTATCTTTTATACTTCTATTAAGAATTTCTTCTTCTACTTTTTTGTCTTCTTGTACTAATTCAATTTCAGATCTTTCAATGGCTAACGATCTTTCGTCTTTCTCAATTCCGTGTCTGTTAAACACTCTCACATCTATAACAACTCCTGCACTTCCAGAAGGAAGTTTAAGTGAAGAATCTCTTACGTCTGTTGCTTTTTCACCAAAAATAGATCTAAGTAATTTTTCCTCAGGACTTGAAGAGGTTTCACTTTTTGGCGTTACTTTTCCTACTAAAATATCTCCCGGTTTTACTTCAGCACCTACATATACTATTCCTGACTCATCTAGGTTTCTCAAACTTTCTTCACTAACATTTGGAATGTCTCTAGTAATTTCTTCTGCGCCCAGCTTTGTATCTCTAGCCATAGACTCATATTCTTCTATATGAATAGATGTGAAGACATCGTCTGTAACGCATCTTTCTGAAATTAATATTGAATCTTCAAAGTTATATCCTTGCCAAGGCATAAATGCCACGGTTACATTTTTTCCTAAAGCTAGTTCACCAAGTTTTGTTGCAGGCCCATCTGCAATGATATCTCCTGCTTTGATAAGGTCACCTACTTTAACTAAAGGCTTTTGGTTTATACATGTATTTTGATTTGATCTCTTAAACTTGGATAAATTATATATATCAACTCCTGATTTTGATAAATCTTTATCATCCTTTACTTTTACTACAATTCTTTTTCCATCTATTTTGTCAACAATACCATCTCGTTTAGCTACAATTGTAACACCTGAATCTAAAGCAACATCTGATTCTATTCCCGTTCCAACCAATGGAGACTCTGGTTTCAATAATGGAACAGCTTGTCTCATCATGTTTGATCCCATAAGTGCTCTGTTGGCATCATCGTTTTCTAAAAAAGGAATTAGAGCTGCAGCAACCGAAACTAATTGTTTAGGTGAAACATCTATGTATTCAATGTTCTCCTTGTTAGATAAAAGGAAATTTAGATTCTTTCTACAGGATACAAGCTCTTCGGCAAAAGAACCATCTTTATTTATAGGAGAGTTAGCTTGGGCAATTGTGTATTTTTCTTCATCAATCGCAGAAAGGTATTCTATACTTTTTGTAACTTTTCCATTCAAAACCTTTTTATATGGACTCTCTATATAACCATATTTATTTACTCTACAATAAGTTGCTAAACTATTTATTAAACCTATATTTGGGCCTTCTGGAGTCTCTATTGGGCAAATTCTTCCGTAGTGAGTTGGATGGACGTCTCTAACTTCAAAACCAGCTCTTTCTCTCGTCAATCCGCCTGGGCCCAGCGCTGAAACTCTTCTTTTGTGTGTAATTTCTGAAAGAGGATTTGTTTGATCCATAAATTGAGAAAGTTGAGAAGTTGCAAAAAAATCCTTTAAAGAAGTTGTGATTGGTTTTGCATTAATCAAATCTTGTGGCATAGCTGACTCTATCTCTAAGAAAGTAGACATTTTTTCTTTTATTGTTCTTTCCATCCGCAACAAACCAATTCTAAATTGATTTTCTACTAATTCACCTACAGACCTTACTCTTCTGTTTCCTAAATGGTCTATATCATCTACATCACCTTTGCCGTCTCTTAGATCAAGCATAAACTTAATTATAGCTATAACGTCTTCTTTGTTTAATACAGTATCTTTAATACTTCTCTTTAAATTAAGTTTAAAATTTAATTTTACTCTACCCACTTCAGAAAGATCATAACGATCTTTGTTAAAATAAAGATTTTTAAAAATTTCCTCCGCAATATCTATTGTGGGAGCTTCACCAGGTCTTAAAACTTTATAAATATCATTTAAAGCATCTTCTTTGTTAGAGTTTTTATCTACTTTTAGTGTTTCAAGTAAATAAGGGCCTTTATTAATCGGATCAATATTTACTAATTCTAAAGAATAAAGTTCTTCAGACAGTATATTTTCTAAAATTTCTTCAGAAATATCGAAACCTGATTGTATTAGTCTCTCTCCATTTTTCCTTTTAAGATCAGTGACTACATACTTACCAATAATCTGTGATGCAGGAATTAAAATGTTTGATAAATTTTTTTCTTTAAGTTTTTTTGCAATTATATAGTTAAGCTTTTCACCTTTGTTTAAATATTTTTTTTTTGTCTTTGAATCTACCAAATCGTATGAAATTTTAATTGGTCTTTTATAGTTTTCTGGAATAAATTTTGTACTCCACATTTTACTTTCTTTATCGTACTCAAAATGATCCTTAGAATAAAAAGTTTCTATAATTTTTTCTCTATTATAACCAAGTGCATAAAGAATTGTTGTGATTGGTAATTTCTTTTTTCTATCAACTCTAAAATAAAGTATATCTTTCGGATCAAATTCAAAATCTAACCAAGAACCTCTGCCAGGAATAATTCTACAATTAAATAAAAGTTTTCCACTAGAGTGTGTTTTTCCTTTATCATGATCAAAGAAAACGCCAGGGCTCCTGTGCATTTGATTAACTACGACTCTTTCAACTCCATTAACTACAAATGTTCCGCTTGGTGTCATTAGAGGAAGATCTCCTATAAACACCTCTTGTTCTTTTGCAGACAAAATTTGTTTAGTGTTTTTCTCTGCATCAATATCATATACTACTAGTCTCAAATTAGCTTTGAGAGGAGCTGAATAGGTTAAACTTCTATGTCTACATTCGAGAACATCAAATTTTGGTTTTTCTAATTTATAAGATATGTATTCTAAAGTTGATTTATCAGTTCCGTCTTCAACTGGAAAAATGCTTTTAAAAACTTTATCTATGCCTTTTGAAAGTTCGCTAAGTTGATCTGTTAAAGATTTTGATTTTAAAAATTCATTGTATGAATTTTTTTGCACTTCAATAAGATTTGGAATAGACAAACTTTCGCTTAATTTGCCAAAATTCCTCCTGATACTTTTTTTTTCAGTAAAAGATAATTCCATCAACAACAAATACTCACTGAAGTGACCCAAACTTCAGCAAAGTATAATCAATTCTTTAATATTTACTTTAATTCTACTTTAGCCCCAGCAGCTTCTAATTTTTTTTTAATTTCTTCTGCTTCTTTTTTAGCTACACCTGTTTTAATTTCTTTAGGTGCACCCTCAACTAAATCTTTAGCTTCTTTCAACCCTAAACCTGTAAATGATCTCACCTCTTTAATTACGTTAATTTTTTTCTCTCCGCCTGAAGCAAGAAAAACTGTAAATTCAGATTTTTCTTCAGCCGCTGGCGCTGCTGCACCGGGAGCAGCTGCAGCTACTGGTGCTGCTGCTTGCACACCCCATTTTTCTTCTAATTGTTTTGACAGTTCAGCCGCCTCAACAACTGTAAGTTTTGATAATTCGTCTATAATTTTATTTAAGTCTGACATCTGTGGTTCCTATTGAATTAATTTTTTAAACTCTTCGCGCGCGCTAAATTAGCAATTTTTGAGCCAGGTGCAAGTAAAATACTCACTAATTTTTGTGCAGGACTGCTCAAAATACCTACTATTTTAGCTCTTGCTTCCTCTAGTGAAGGTAGTGTGGCGATTATAGCCACCTCTTTTTGATCCAAAACCTTCCCATCCATGAATCCTGCTACAATTTTTAATTTTTTATGAGACTTTGCGAATTTAGTTAAAATTTTTGCAGACGTTATAGCGTCAGAAGACATTGCTGCAGCAGTAGGACCATTAAAATATTTTTCCAAATCTTTACAAGGAGAATCTTTGAGAGCAATTTTAGTAATTCTATTTTTTGTAACTTTGAAAATAATGCCCTTTTCTCTCAATTCTTTTCTTAGAGTATCTAATTCTCTAACATTTAAACCTTGGTATTGAGCAATCATTACAGCTTCACTTGATGAAAAAACTTTTTTCATCTCCTCTATATAACCCTTTTTGTTTTCTTTGCTCATCATAATAATTACTTTCTGTTACTTACCTTGTATGAAATACCCATCGTTGAAGTAATAAATATATTTTTAATAAAATCACCTTTTGTTGTATTTGGCTTTTCTTTTTTTATTGACTCAATAAAATGATTATAATTATTTAACAAATTATCATTTGAAAAGCTTTTTCTTCCAATAGTAGATGCAAGATTGCCATCTTTATCATTTTTAATTTCAACAAGACCTGTTTTAATGTCCTGAACTGCTTTTTTTATATTAGCTGATACAGTTCCTAATTTAGGATTTGGCATTAAACCCTTAGGACCCAAAACTTTTCCGAACTTTCCTAATTTACTCATCATCCCTGGAGTGCAAACAAGTTTATCAAAGTTAAATTTTCCATTACCTATTTTTTCTAAAAGATCGTCTGAACCAACTATATCGGCACCACTTTTTTTACCTTCTTCTGTTTTGTCTGACTCGCATAAAACTGCTACTCTATATTTCTTTCCTGAACCATTAGGAAGTTTTATTACAGTTCTTAAGCTAAAATCCGCACCTTTAGATTGTTTAAGGTTTATTTTCATAGATACATCGATTGACTCATCAAACTTTGATGTTGACGTCTTTTTAACTAAATCAAAAACTTCTTTTAATGTTATTTTTTTTCCTTTAGTAGAAAATTTTTTTAATTCCTGGTACCTTTTTGATCTTTTTTTCATTATTCTTTTACCTCAATACCCATCGAACGTGCTGATCCACAAATTATTTTAGTTGCTTCTTTAATGTCAAAAGCATTTAAATCTTTCATTTTTTCTTTTGCTATTGCCTCAGCTTGTTTCATTGTAATTGAACCAGCTACAACCCTTCCAGGTTCACTAGATCCACTTTTTAACTTAGCAGCTTCTCTTATAAAGTGTGATGCGGGTGGAGACTTAATAATAAAATCAAATTTTTTATCCTTATAAACCGTTATAATCACAGGAACAGGTTTGCCCATAAAAGCTTTTGTTTTTTCGTTAAATGCTTTACAAAATTCCATAATGTTTATTCCTCTTTGACCTAAAGCTGGACCTACCGGGGGAGCAGGATTGGCTTGTCCTCCCTTAATTTGTAATTTTACGTAACCTGTAATTTCTTTAGCCATGACTAATTTTTTTCCACTTGGTTAAACTCTAAATCAACTGGTGTTGGTCTTCCAAAAATAGATACTGAAACTTTTAATCTAGATTTCTCCTCATCTATTTCTTCCACTAAACCAGTAAAAGAAGCAAAAGGCCCATCACATACTTTTACTTTTTCACCAACCTCGAAACTTATACCACTTTTTTGATTAATTGCACTTTCAGAAACTTGTCCTAAAATCCTTTGTATTTCGCTATCAGTTATAGCAGAAGGCTTGTCTTCGGAACCTAAAAAACCACTAATTTTTGGAATATTCTTAATTAGATGATAAATTTGCTTATTTAAATCAATTTTTATTAAAACATAACCTGGAAAATATTTTTTTTCTTTCTTTGTCCTTTTTCCTTTTTTAACTTCAGTAACTTGATGAGTTGGAACAAGTATCTGATCTAGATGGGATTCTAGCTTATTTTTAGATAAAATATCTTTAATAGAATCAACAACTTTTTTTTCAAATCCTGAGTAAGCTTGTACAATATACCAGTTCATTTTATAAATTGATTGTTAAAATTATGTTTAGAAGAAAACGTAAAATTTGATCTAAAAGAAGAAAAAACAGAGCTGCAACAGAAGCTAAGCCAAAAACCATTAGAGCTCCCGTCATAGTATCTTTTTTGGTTGGCCAGGTAATCTTGAACGCTTCCTGTTTTACTTCCTGTATAAATCTTAAAGGATTTTTCATATCAAAAAAACGTGTTTTGGCAGGAGCGGAGGGAATCGAACCCCCAACCTCCGGTTTTGG
>TARA_B100000686_G_scaffold101219_1_pt1 | contig 14207 bp, 13 predicted proteins | sample TARA_B100000686 | Tara Oceans TARA_B100000686 (sample SAMEA2622733) | marine metagenome | biome: marine biome (ENVO:00000447); feature: marine epipelagic mixed layer (ENVO:xxxxxxxxx); material: "saline water (ENVO:00002010), including plankton (ENVO:xxxxxxxx)" | depth 150 m
AGTAACATCAGGGTCAGCTTCTTTATCATCATCTACGGACCCCAATTCCTGTTGCTGGGACTCCACCTGTTTTTCGTTACCCCCCCTATCTGCCTCAGCCTTAATTGTTGGAACAGGTTGAACATATGAAGATGAATTTACAGAAACGTCATCATGAGAATCTGAGCATGCAAAAATAAAAAGGGATAGGATCACAGTTATCAAGAAACCCCGAATATACATCTTGAACCTCCCCCGAAAATTAAAATCCTAGCCTTTTAATTTTACATAAAAAACGGGACATTCACTTGACAGCAAATGCCCCATGTATCGTGGAGTTTTTAACCCCAAATTGTATAAATTTCTTACTGAACAGTTATGGTACCCACCATACCAAGAGACTCATGTGGTATGCATATAACCTCATAGGTTCCTGCTTTATCAAAAGTGAAATTTAAAGTGCCTGTTTCGCCAGCTTCGACTTCCATATCTATACCGAGATCATCAACAGTAAAAGAATGAAATTCATTCTGCGAAGTCATTTTGAAGGTAACAGTTTCTCCAACTGAAAAAGCAAGTTCCGCTGGCGCAAAGGCATAATCCCCTCCCTCGTCCTTGAGTTCCACAATTACCTCTCTTCCTGCTGCTGCGCTGGAGGTCGAACTATCCGCTACAGCCGGGGCTGCCGCGGGAGCAGCCACAGGTGGGGCTGAGCTAGGCTGTTGGGAAGCAGGAATTGGTGCGGGCTTTACTGCGTCATGGTTACCTTTTGGTGGCACGTCCCCTCCACACGCCGCAACAATAGACAGAGCTGCCACAAGTGTTGTTAATAGGACTATCTTCATATGAAGCATAAAATTAGACCTCGCTCCTTTTGTAACTGATTTGAGACCCTTTACCTCGAAAGTTGTCTCCACATTATTTAGATTGGTGATAACTTTCACAATTAATATCATATCATCCAGCTTTTTCAGGGGTCAACGAATGTTTTAGGAAATTGTGCTATGGAAACTGACAGGTTGACCTAGTACATCTGTTCTGATATTATGTTTCGAACATTAGTGCTGATGGTGTCACCTTTAACCAAATAATGAACCATCGAAAACACAGGATAACATCATAAAACAGAATCGGGAGGAAAAATGAAAAGGCCGCTTTCCAAACGACAAAAAACAATGCTCGACTATATCCAAGACTTCATGAAGTCAAACAGCTATCCGCCTACCGTAAGGGACATCCAGGCGGGTTGTGACATAAGTTCTACTTCAGTCGTTGATTACAATCTGCAGATTTTGCAGCGAGAAGGATATTTACAGAGAAAAAGAGAAGTTTCTCGTGGTATAGAACTCCTTGGTGAAGCTGCATCCTCAGCAGGGGATACATTCAGGAACCTGATGACAGTGCCCGTTCTGGGAAACATAGCAGCCGGTGAACCTCTACCTGTTGCCAATACCGGTCCCTGGAACAACGCCGACTTCGACAATGTTGATCTACCTCCATTTTTAACCAAAGGAAAAGAGAACATTTTTGCCTTAAGGGTTAAAGGTGAATCTATGATTGATGCTCTTGTCGGAGATGGAGACCTAGTTCTACTTGAACCTGTAACACAACCACAGAATGGAGACATGGTCGCTGCCTGGTTACAGGACAGAGAAGAAGCTACATTAAAACATTTTTACCTTGACGGAGACCAGGTTCGTCTCGTACCGGCTAACAGCCAGTTAAGTCCAATCACTGTTGACGCCACAAACGTCGCAGTAAAAGGACGTGTAGTTGGAGTAGTAAGAACCATGTAGGAAATTTCCTACACCAACAAATAATTTTGATTATCTCAGGGACTGATTCCGCGCCGGATTCGGTCTCTTTGGTTTGTAAGAGATATAATCGTTCTGCAGACTATTCTTTTAGAAAAGACTCTTAAGGTGGGGAATATTGGCGGAAGCAGTTATACCCGGGATTAACAAAATCACCCTCCCAGTTACAGGTATGACCTGTGCTGCCTGCGTAGTCCACGTATCAGCTGCTCTTGAAAAGCTCCCCGAAGTTTTGGAAACAGATGTAAACCTGACTACTGAAAAGGCCACGATAAGCCTAACCGATGAGTTCGCTTCAATTCACCTCATATCGGACACGCTAAAAAAGGCCGGTTATGGACTGGCCAGCAGATCCGTAATCCTATCGATCGGCAAAATGACGTGTGCCGCCTGTGTATCTCATGTGGAAACTGGGATAAGTTCTGTGAATGGAGTCCTATCTTGCTCTGTAAACCTCGCCACAGAAAAAGCTACTGTGACCTACATCCCTGAAATTACTTCAACATTTGAAATAACCAACGCTGTTGAAAAAACAGGTTATACGGCCGAGAGAATTGACTCGGATGATTACAGTTATGGGGAAACATCAAGCGAAACAAGGATATTGACTAAGAAAATAGCCCTTGGAGGATTTACCTCTGTCCTCATAGCCTTGACCAATATATTCCCGTCATTGAAAGAAGTCGGAGACATAAACCCTCAGTACATTTTTCTTGCTATGGCAACAGGTGTTCAATTCTGGTCCGGCAGTCACTTCTACATAAGCTCATGGTCGGCGCTAAAACTCAAGACCACAAACATGAATACACTGGTAGTACTTGGGACAACAGTTGCCTATTTATATAGCCTCGTTATTACAATCACGGAAGCCATTGGAATTGACTTTGGTGATGGGCAAACTCATTATTCAGCATCAAGTTCCATAATTACACTTGTTTTAGTCGGTCGTTTATTAGAGACAAAGGCCCGAAAAAACGCATCAAATTCAATAAAATCTCTTCTCAATCTCAGTCCAAAAATTGCAAGAGTCATCAGGTCAACAGAAGTGGAAATTCCTAGAGAAGAACTCATTGTGGGAGACAAAATCATCGTCAGACCGGGTGAAAGTTTTCCCACGGATGGATTGATTTATGAAGGCAGAGGAACAGTAGATGAATCGATGCTGACAGGTGAAAGCATACCTGCGATAAAAGAGAAAGGGAGTTATGTTTTCGGGTCTACGGTAAATGGTACTAGTACCTTTCAATACACAGCTACAAAGGTTGGAAAGGACACGCTTCACTCAAAAATCATCAAGCTTGTCGAAGAGGCCCAGAACTCAAAGGCTCCTATACAAAGACTAGCCGACCAGATTTCAGGTATTTTTGTTCCTGTAGTTCTCTTAATTGCACTCCTGACTTTCTGTGCATGGTTCATATTTGAACCATCACGATCATTGAATACAGCCATGATTACAACCGTAGCAGTCCTAGTGATAGCCTGTCCCTGTGCGATGGGCCTCGCAACACCAACCGCAATAGTTGTTGGAACTGGAAGAGGAGCAACCATGGGTATTCTTTTTAGAAATGCACAATCTCTGGAAACTTCACAAAAAATCGATACCGTTGTGTTCGACAAAACCGGCACTCTCACATACGGCACTCCTCGAATAGAATCAATACAAGAAGTTGAACTAACTCGATCAGAAATACTCAAATATGCCGGATCGGTCAGCCTACGATCTGAACATGTCCTGGCAAAATCGATAGCTGAAAACGCTTTTCAAGAAAGTGTCAAATTAAGTACCCCAGAAGACTTCCAAGCTCACCCAGGCATGGGATCGATAGCCAAGGTCGATGGAAAGACTGTTGCAATCGGTAACAGGGCTTTTTTACTTGATATGGGTTTGGCTGTAGACAGCGAGACAAATGAATCCACAGAAACACTGGTCATGGTTAACGATGAATTAGCAGGCGTCATCAACTTTACAGACGAGCCAAGAAAAGAAGCCAAAAAAAGTATTGAATTGCTAAAAAAAATGGGAATGACAGTGGTACTGCTAAGTGGGGACAATCTGACTGTAGCGAATAAAACAGCCTCGTTGGTGGGGATATCTGAAGTAGAAGCAGAGGCACTTCCGGATCAGAAATTAGAGTACATAAAAAATCTCCAGTCAAAAGGAAAGGTTGTTGCAATGGTCGGAGATGGCATAAACGATGCACCTGCCCTCGCTCAGTCAGATATAGGGATATCTATGGGAGGAGGAACCGACGCAGCTATAGAAGCCGGAGATATAACACTTGTAAGAGAAGACCTCCGGAATCTACCTGAGGCCGTTTCTTTGAGTAGATTCACGATGAGGAAGATAAAACAAAATTTATTCTGGGCCTTTGCTTATAACATTTTCCTCATACCGGTTGCGGCAGGTTTACTTCATTTAATTCTAGGAACTGACGGGCCCATTTCATTAACACCTTTAGTTAATAGTGATGGGTTTATGAACCCAATCGCAGCTTCGTGTGCGATGGCCCTCAGCTCAATATGTGTCGTTTTAAATTCAATCCTTCTCAGAAAGGTTCGTCTGTAGTTGTAATATAGTGTTACTCAAACCTACAACTTCTTGAGGATTGCATGAAATTACCTTTATTTCGGAAACGTCAAAGTCCCAATTCAATTGATCCCGTGTGCGATATGGAAGTAACGACAAAAAATCCAGCAGGAGGGTCGTGGAAATACAGGGGAATCACATACATGTTCTGCGCACCCGGGTGCAAGATAGCTTTTCAAAAAGAACCAGACAGTTATATATCTGGCGACAAGAAAATAGAGATGTAACTTCAGGAAACTTTTGAGGGATATCATCTATAATTACTGACCTAATAAAGCCGAAGTGGCGGAATGGTAGACGCGCTGGTCTCAAAAACCAGTGGGAGCAATCCCGTGTGAGTTCGAGTCTCACCTTCGGCACCAACTCTTTGAATATCCCTGAAACCTTGAATGCTTTACGAGGTTGAAACAATCTGATTAATGGATTCAATCAAACCTATTAACTCATCACCCTTGGAACAATTTTCTATATTGTCCAAATCCAAACAATTAGATCTGGCTAAATTGGCACTCTTATTTGCAACGTGTGAATATCCTGACCTCAACATAGATGAGGAACTCCAATCACTCGATTCCCTGGCATCTGTAGCAAAGACAAGAATAAATCAAGATTCAGATCCTATTTCCCAGATCAACGCACTCAGTGAATATCTATTTGACGAAGTCGGTTTTCAGGGAAACTATGAAGACTATTACGATCCTAGAAATTCCTTCCTCAACGAAGTCCTAAACAGGAGACAGGGAATCCCAATTACGCTTTCCCTGCTTTATATAGAAGTCGGTAAAAGATTGGGTATACAGTTGGAGGGTGTAGGAATGCCTGGTCATTTTCTAGTGCGTATGAAAAATGATCACGCAGGTCTATATATAGACCCATTCCATAGAGGAATATTATTGTCACAAGAGGAATGTGCCAAAATGCTAGAAGCGATAGCCGGGCAATCCATTATTTGGGACCAAAATTACCTGACACCAGTCAATAATATTGAACTGATCTCCAGACTGATCAGAAATGTTCACGCAATATACACTCACAGAAACGAGACAACTAGAATTCTCACCATTGAGAAATATTTATTAGCCGCCCAGTTTTCAATGCAGGAACATATAAAATCTGAATAATAAAAGCTTACTGGTCATAAGTTGTGCGCCATGCCCCAATAGCGGGTCTGTCCAATCCAAGATGATGCCTCAACGTAGGCCCTGTGTAGTCTTCCCTGTAGACCCCGCGTTTTTGTAATTCAGGAACAACAAACTTCACAAAATCCTCAAACGCACCGGGCTGGTGGGTTGGGCCAACTACAAACCCATCGCATGCCGGAGAGTGAAACCATTCTTCCATCTCATCAGCAACGTCTTTTGGCCCACCGACAAATGTGATGCTATCACTTAATAAGCCTCTTCTGGTTATACGCATAAAATCCCGCACCGTTGGATTAGTTACACCCGTAGAAATAACCCTGTCTCTCATTGCTTGCATACCCTGCAGACCTTCAAGCTCTTCGTCTGTAAATTCTTCATCCATTCCCTTTTTAGCGAAATCGAAGTTGAGAGCTTCAGATAAAAGTAACAACTGATCCATATCATTAGAGAGCAACTCATATGCCGCTTTTTTGTCTTCTGCCTCACTTTTAGTCTCAGCCACAATTGGATACATGAGAGCCGCAATCTTCATATGATCAGGATTACGACCAGCGTCTTCAGCGGCTGATTTTAAAGCAGCATATTCAACTTTCCCTACTGTACTATTCCTGTAACCCGCAAATATTAACTCCCCCCACCGGGCGGCAAACTCCTTACCCCTCGAACTCGCACCGGCCTGCATCACTACTGGGTGGCCCTGCGGGCTACGAGGTACGGTGAAAGGGCCCCGGGAACTCAGAAATTCACCTTTATAGTCGATGCGCCGAACTTTGTCCGGATGGGCGTATAAGTTGTTTTCCTTGTCCACGACTACGGCATCATCGTCCCACGAATCCCAATGCCTTAAAACTACCTCTACAAATTCATCAGCGCGATCGTACCTGAGGTCATGTTCCGTGTGGCTCTCTCTACCCATATTCAAAGCCTCGTTGTCGTTAACTGACGTCACCACATTCCAGGCAGCTCTTCCTTTAGTCATCAAATCTAGAGTTTGAAACAGTCGAGCAACGTGAAAAGGCTCAAAATAGGTGGTGGAATAAGTAGCGCCTAACCCAAGATGTTTTGTCACGGAACCCATCGTCATCAAGCAGGTTACTGCATCCAACTTGGTACATCGAATCCCGTTCTTTACAGTCTCGGAGTGATCACCGGCATACATATCAGGCATCGCAAGTCTGTCATCAAAAAATCCAACATCAAATTTTCCATGTTCTAAAACCTGGGCGATGTGCTGGTAGTATTCTGGCGAATAAGTATCGATACGTGCCTCCGGATGCCTCCAGGAAGAAGGCAAAGTCGTGCAGTTCTGAGCTTGAAGAAAAGCAACCAGTGACATTTGGCGCATAGAAATCCTCTCCTGAGCTTAATTCTACTTATATTTAACGGCTACACCTTACAGTGTAATTCCGATACAGTACACATGACGTCAAAATGAGTTACTGGAGGGCTGTATATGGTCGAAATTAACGAAGGAGAAATACTCAGGCAAAAATCTCTAGATTTTCTATGGATGCAAAATAGAGACTGGGTGGAAATGGCGGAAGGTGGGGATCCTCTCATCATCGAAACGGGAACCGGCATAAGAGTAACAGACTCAAACGGAAAATCATGGATTGATGTGAACGGGGGATATACATCCGTAAACGTCGGGTATGGCAGACAGGAAATTGTAGATGCTGCCCATGACCAAATGGAAAAATTGCCATATTTCCCACAGGGTTCAGCCACTATACCTACGATAAATCTTGCCAAAAAATTATCCGAGATAACACCAGGTAATTTAACAAGAACATTCCCTGTAAGCGGAGGGTCAGAAGCGAACGAAACAGCATTGAAAATTGCCCGAGCATTTCACTCACGTCGTGGAGAAAACGGCCGCTACAAGGTCATAAGCAGAAAGGGCTCATATCACGGTACAACTGGTGGAGTATTATGGACGGGAAGTAATCCAGCCACCCCTAGAAGCGACTTTGAACCACCATATCCAGGAATGTTGTATGCCCCACAACCTAACCCTTATAGATGTGAATACGGAGGAAAAACAAGCTCTGAATGTGCGGTTCTTTGCGCGAATGCTGTTGAGACTTTAATTATAGAAAATGACCCCGACACAATCGCGGCATTTATCGCTGAGCCAATCGCTACCCCCCTTGGATGCCCGGTACCAGGTGAAGAATATTGGCCAATGATAAGAAATATCTGCGATAAATATGGCGTTGTACTTATAGCGGACGAGGTGATTTGCGGATTTGGACGCACAGGAAAGATGTTCGCTAGTGAACACTGGAATCTCGAACCCGACATAATGAGTGTAGCTAAAGGAATAATTAGCAGCTATCTTCCTCTAGCTGCCACCATCGTTTCAGAGAACATAGCAAGTCAGTTTGCTGGCGATGGTAATCAATTGAGGCACGTTTTTACCTCCAGTGGCCATCCAGTTGCAGCCGCGGCATCCTTAAAAAACATAGAGATAATCGAGGAAGAAAACCTCGTTCATAACGCCGCAACTACTGGGGATTATTTTAAATCTAGATTGATTGAACTGAAGGATAAGCACGAGATAATTGGTGATGTTCGTGGAATAGGACTCTTATTATCAATGGAACTTGTGAGTAACAGAGATACCAAAAAAGGGTTCGCTAAAGAACTAAAACTGGCGGATAGGCTAAACCATAAATTCAGATCTGAAGGCCTGATCTTTAGGGCCAGTGGACATATCCTTAATTTTGGTCCTCCAATATGCATAACTCCGTCAGAGGTGGATGAAATAGTAGATTCAGTAGACAGAATCATAAAAAGCCTTTCCAGAGAAATTGGTATTGGGTCCAGTTAATATGCTCAGACCCTGGTGCAGGAAATACAAGGAGTAGGAATGCTAAATACAAACCACACTTCAGACGACATAAGCGATCTAAAGTCATCTGCTTTATCACATCTATGGATGCACAATCGCGACTGGGTCAAAACAGGAGAAGATGGTGGTCCTGACATAATGGTCGAAGGAAACGGAATTCGTGTCACTGACATTCAAGGGAAAACCTGGATTGATGTTAACGGAGGATACAATTCTGTAAACGCCGGGTACGGAAGGAAAAAGATCGCAGATCGATCAGCAGACCAAATGCGTCGCCTTCAATATTTCCCTCAGGGTACTACCACAGCGCCCCTAATCCAACTTTCTGAAAAGATCGCATCCATAAGCCCGGGAAATTTGCAAAGAACCTGGCCAGTAAGTGGAGGTTCGGAAGCAAATGAGACTGCAATAAAAATCGCTAGGTCCTATCACAAGCGGACAGGAGATACCGGACGATACAAAATTATAAGTAGAGTCGGGTCTTACCATGGAGCTACCGGGGGTGTGATGTGGCTTGGAGGAACAGGTGCCATCAGGTCAGATTATGAACCAGCAATACCAGGTATGGTATACGCCCCACAGCCAAATCCATACAGATGTCAATTTGGATCCAATTCTGCAGAAGAATGTGCAATCAAATGTGCTCAGGCCATAGAAGATTTAATATTGCTTCACGGTCCGGAAACTATCGCTGCTTTAATCGCAGAACCCGTTTCAGCGTCATCGATAGCTGCAGTCCCAGGTGATCCTTATTGGCCTATGATAAGAGAAATATGCGACAAATACGGTGTCCTCTTGATAGCCGATGAAGTGATAACTGGTTTCGGAAGAACAGGAAAAATGTTTTCAACCGAGCACTGGGACATAGTCCCAGACTTAATGACTGTAGCCAAAGGCATTACCAGCAGCTACCTACCACTTGCGGCGACAGTTTGTACAACTGGAGTATCTGAAGTATTTGCTGGAGAACAAAATACATTCAAGCAAGCTCTCACTTTCGGCGGCCACCCAGTATGTGCAGAAGCAGCACTGGCTAACATAGAAATCATAGAACAAGAAAAACTGGTGGAAAACTCTGCTAACGTAGGAAAATATTTTCTGAAAAAGCTTAATGGATTGAAAGAAATTCACCCTATAATAGGTGATTGCAGAGGGTTAGGGCTCCTATTAGGGGTAGAGTTGGTCAAGGATCAAAAAACAAAAGAAAGTTTTACCCCAGAATCTGGATTGGCAGATAAACTGTCCAAAGCTTTTCGCCGAAACGGTCTTATATTATTCTCAACAGAAAAAGGTTTCACTGTTGGGCCACCTCTTTGTATTATCGAAAAAGAGGTAGACGAAATAGTCTCAAAGATTGATGCATCTCTTTCAGAAGTGGAGACCGAAATAAAAATTGGGTAGTTAAACCCGTGGAGCAGCAGGGCGTTTTGCTGCTGAAATAAAAAAAGCACCAATCAACATAACAAAAGACGTAACAATAAATGTCATTCTGTAATCTCCCTGAATATCAGCCATATAACCAGCAAGAACGGGGGCCGCTATGGAAAATGGTATGCCGATGGACTGTAGCCATCCCCTTATTACCCCTTGGGATTGTCTACCAAAGTATTCTCCCTGTAAGGCGTTCATAACAGGAGTCCTGATACCCCATCCAATGCCATAGAAAATTGCGTATGCAAAAGCAAGTGACACTCGGTCCGCAATTCCAAGTATGAAAACGGAAATTGCCATCGAAAAAGTAGCAAATCCAACAATAAAGTTTTTAGGCATACGATCACCAAGTATTCCCCCAATCAATCTGGAAGGAACATTGGAAAGGCTAGCGACCATCCAGACAAAAGCCGCCGTACTCCTTTCAAAACCTAGGCCCTGTTCCAAGTGCAAAAAAAGGTGAACTTGGGCCGTCCCCATTCCTAAATTACCAAGTGCCGATCCCACTGCAACAAACCAAAAAGCACGAGTCATTAATGACTGACGCAGCGTGAAATCATAATCAACTACTTCAGTAGACCTTCCATTACCTGAATTTTCATTTAATAGGGAAGAATCTCCGTCTGGTTGTAAACCATACAATTCAGGCTTTGTTCTCAATAACATTGCACACGGCAAACCAACTACCCATACAACTAGTCCTGAGCCTATTGCAGATTCCCTCCAACCAATTGATGTCTGCAAAAATACCAGCAGTGGAACACCCACTATCCCCGCAGTCGAAAATCCCAGCAACATGATGGAATTCGCTATTGTTCGCCTCCTTCGAAACCAATTATTTACTGTCACAGATAGCACTAGTAATCCCTGCAAACCTGTGCCTAATACGATCACCATACTGGCGAGGTAATACATCCACAGAGAATCTATAAATCCAAACAATATAAATCCCAATCCAAGTATAAAGACACCTGACATAACAACCTTACGGGGACCCAAACCATCTATTAGATATCCCTCCACAGGACCAAGTACCGCACTTTGTACTTGGGTCACTGAACGGGGGCCGGCTAGTATCGCCCTATTCCATCCAAATGAGTTATGAAGAGGTCCCAGATAAGTTGTAAAACCCTGGAACGCAATTCCTTGAAGGAATTGGCCTACCATACCAACTGCCACTATTACCCAGCCGTAAAATACCCGGTCCCCAAGAAACGGTATTTGCGGAAGAGTTTTTGTCTTCATTTCTAGGTTTTCTTCAGTCATTACATCTAGTCTCTAAAACTATATTTGCAAACACATGCTATATGAACAGCCTTTCACATAACTAATTTTTTGGCCGTAACGAAAGAGAGAGTAACAGTGTTAATATCTGATCATAAACTTACCAATAAACGATATTCGTGAGGAAAACAGATGGCAGAGTTAAGACAAAATAGAGCAAAAAGAAAACTTGCTAACGGAGAGACAGTTATAGCTGTTGCCTGCAGTGACACAGATACAGTAGATCTCCTCGGTGCGACTGGTGTGGTTGACGTTATATGGATAGAAATGGAACATGGTGGTTCAACCTGGTCTGACTTAAGTGATATATCCAGAGCATGCGACTTATGGGGAATGACCTCGTTGGTCAGGGTACACAATAACGATCCCTGGCTTGTTGGAAGAGCCCTCGATAGAGGTGTACAGGCTGTAGTCGTACCTCATGTTAATAATAAGGAAGAAGCTGAACGATTTGTGAGGGGTGGAAAATTTGCTCCAGTTGGCATGCGAGGAATGGGAGGGTCCAGGCAAGGTCTGGGTGTTGATGACTACGCCAGAAAAGCAAATGACGAAATCATGTTGGTTGCTCTCATAGAGGATGTTGTTGCCATAGACGACCTAGACCGAATACTTACAGTGGATGGAATTGATTGTTTCATGGTAGTTCCTGGAGATTTATCGCAAAGTATGGGCCCAGATTATTTAGGAAGGCCTGATCACCCTGATGTCCAAAAAGTCATCGCGGATACCATGGAGGTGATTGTGGAATCAGGATACTCCACAGGATCTACCGCAAACGACAATAATATAGCGAAATGGACGAATGCTGGGGGTAGATTTTTCCTTTGTAACTACATGGGATATGTCCAGAACGGACTCAAGGAACTAAAGGCAAAGTCAACATCGACAGATTGATATAGATATCCAGAGAGCAACGACTATACCTGAGGAACAACTTGAGCTGCAAAATGCTCCATGACTTTAATGCAATCGCTTACATTGGTTGCCTGAAAATCAAACGTTAACTGGTCAATTCCCAGATCTGCACATTTCTGGATATCCGAAATCACTTTAGATGTTTCTGAGATTAGAGCAGCATCAGATTGGATACGATCCGATAGATCTATTCCCATGTCAGTAAAATGTAAGGTCCTCTTTAGAGAAATTGTAATTTCATCGGGGCTACGGCCAATTTCAGCACAATATTCATTCATGTAATCCATCATTTTTGAAACATACTCCGGAGTCTGGCGGGTAGGATGCCAGGCATCACCGTATTTAACCGTTCTCCTAATTGCCCTTTTAGTATGGCCACCTACCCATATCGGTATAGATCCTTGAACTGGTTTAGGCTCAAATCCTATACCCTTGAAATTATAATGGGTGCCTTCATATTCAGGACTTGAACAAGACCATAAAACCTTCAAGATTTCTAGATATTCATCTGTAGCGTTACCTCTATCCATATAAGGAGCATTCAATGCTTCGAATTCTTGTTGAAACCAGCCTACACCGACTCCGCATATCACTCTCCCTCCTGATAGAACGTCCAAAGTAGAAAACATTTTGGCCTGAAGTATAGGATTTCTGTAAGGAATTATGATTACAGAAGTCCCGATTTTTAACCTATCAGTGGATGAGGCAATGTAGCTTAAAACTACCAAAACATCCAATTGCGGGTCGCTGGGAGAAACAGTAAATTTACCGTCATGTGTATATGGGTACTGGCTTGTCTCATCCAAAGGAATGACAATATGGTCTGGAGCCCATACTGACCCAAACCCCAAATCCTCAACCTTTCTTGCAAAGTCACACAGATCTTGTCCCTTAGTGGTTCTAGGTAAAACAAAGCCAAATTCCATTGATATTCACCTTCACAAAGCCATGTTATCTAAACTTATATCTTCATACCCTCTGACAGATTACAATGTTTAACTAGGCAATGTACGACTCAAACTTAATTAATAAAATAAAAGACTGGACAAGAATAACAACCTACCAATCAATATGAAAAATGAAACCGATGATCTTTTAAAAGAAATACTACGAGGCAACAAAAAAGATGAAACGGTGAATTAGGCTAGAGGTTATCGTTGCACATTATTGACTACAAATTCATACATACTTTGAGAGTGCGCTGGAAGGAATGTGACGTTCAAGGTGTAGCGTATTATGGAAGTTACCTAGATTTCATAGACGTTGCGGAGGCAGAATATTTCAGAAATCTTGGGATATTTATACATGATGAAGTTTACAGACAAGACCTTGATTTAGCTGTTGTAAAAGTCAATATAGAATATAAGAGTCCGGCTAAATTAGACGACCTTATAGATATCAAAGTAAAAGTTTCCAATATAGGTACTTCTAGCCTTACAAAAAACACAGTGATTTACAGACATGGAACCAATGACCTGTTAGCTACTGGGGAAACAATATCCGTAAACTTCGATAGTACCTCAAATACCTCAAGACCTCTTCCAGATAATGTGAAGAAAACTATAGAACATTTTGAAAAGGAATCTTAAAGGTAAAACTCTAAATACAACCCAAAGTGTCAAAAGGAGACCCCAAATTGTCGCAAAAACAATACAGTAGCCCACCCGAAATGGTAATAGATAAGACCTTGTCTTATAAAGCCAGTATCGAACTTGAAAAGGGAGGCATCATAGTCATAGATTTAATGGTGAATGAAGCTCCTAAAACGGTCAATAATTTTGTATTCCTAGCTAGAGAAAAATATTATGACGGAATAAGTTTTCACAGGGTTATTCCAGGATTTATGGCTCAATCAGGAGACCCAACCGGAACTGGATCAGGTGGGCCGGGTTACAACTTCGACGATGAATTCCATGAAAAAGCCCGACACGACAGTGAAGGCATTTTATCCATGGCAAACAGAGGAGTGATAAATGGAATGGGTACAAATGGGAGCCAATTTTTTATTACATTCGCTCCGACACCCCATCTAGACAATCACCATAGTGTATTTGGCAAAGTCTCGGAAGGAATGGATGTTGTCAAGGGCATATCTGAGAGAGATCCAGGTAGCGCTACACAAAGCGGAGATGTAATTAAAAGCGTCACAATTACAGAACTGTAAGTTAGTGGGATTAATCCTTTTATTTAAAAAGGATTAA
>TARA_B100000686_G_scaffold217016_1_pt1 | contig 14204 bp, 16 predicted proteins | sample TARA_B100000686 | Tara Oceans TARA_B100000686 (sample SAMEA2622733) | marine metagenome | biome: marine biome (ENVO:00000447); feature: marine epipelagic mixed layer (ENVO:xxxxxxxxx); material: "saline water (ENVO:00002010), including plankton (ENVO:xxxxxxxx)" | depth 150 m
GGTTTTTGCCCGGCTTAGCTGGGCTTTTTTTTTGTTTGATTATGAACACTGAACTAAAAAATGTGAAAAAATTAATTGTCAATCAATCACTTGAGCTTGATTGTGGAAAAATTATTAAAAATTTTCCTTTGGCTTACGAAACATATGGGACTCTTAATAAGAAAAAAAATAATGCCGTACTGGCTTGTCATGCATTAACTGGAGATCAATTTTGTACAAATATTAATCCTATAACCAAAAGAGAAGGTTGGTGGACGGCAGCTGTTGGTCCTGGAAAAGCGATTGATACTAATAAATATTTTGTAATTTGCGTCAATGTTTTAGGTGGTTGTATGGGCACCTATGGACCTAAAGAAATAAATCCAGAAACCAACAAATTATTTGGAACCACATTTCCAGTAATAACAATAAGGGATATGGTAAGAGCTCAAAAATATTTGATTGATAATTTAGGTATTAAAAAATTACTTGCTATAATAGGAGGATCAATGGGCGGAATGCAAGTTCTGCAATTTGCTTCTTTATATCCTGAGCTAGCATACTCTGTTATTCCCATAGCATGTAGTGCTAGTCATTCAGCTCAAAATATTGCGCTAAATGAATTAGGTCGGCAAGCTATCATGGCTGATCCAAACTGGAAAAAAGAAAATGCTTCTCCTGACAAAGGTTTAGCAGTTGCAAGAATGGCTGCTCATATTACTTATCTATCTAAAAAAGGTTTGCAGGAAAAATTTGGACGAAAACTTCAAGAAAAAGGAAGTTTAAAATTTAGTTTTGATGCGGACTTTCAAATAGAAAGTTACTTACGTTATCAAGGTGCAACTTTCGTAGATAGATTTGATGCTAATAGTTATCTTTATATAACTAGAGCAATGGATTATTTTGATTTAGAAAAGCAATTTAATGGTAGTCTCTCTCTGGCTTTTAAAAAAACCAAATCTAGATTTTGTGTAATATCATTTTCATCTGACTGGTTATATCCAACAATAGAAAATAAGGAAATAGTTATAGCTTTAAACGCTTGTGGAGCAAATGTTGGTTTTGTCGAAATTAATTCTGACAAGGGTCATGACTCATTTTTATTGAATGTGCCAGAATTTTTAAGAACTGTAAGTGAATTTCTAAACTCATCTTATAACGAGATTAATAATGAAAAAAGAATTTGAAGTAATATCTAAAATAATTCAAAACAATAAAAGAGTTTTGGATATTGGCTGTGGAGATGGTACTTTAATGGAATACCTTAAAAACAATCAGCAAAATGATGTTAGAGGTCTTGAACCACAAAAAAAACTAGTACAAAAATGTATCTCGAAAGGTCTTTCGGTAATCGAAGGTGATGCAGAAAAAGAGTTAGCACAATTTCCTGAAAAATCATTTGACTATGTTGTCCTAAGCCAAACCTTACAAGCTTTCCTAAATCCAGAAGAAGTTTTATCTCAATTGCTTAGAATAGGAAAACAAACAATTGTTTCAATACCTAATTTTGGATACTGGAAAGTACGTATTCATTTATTATTTAAAGGGACTATGCCTATTACTAAAAATTTACCTAATGAATGGTATAACACTCCTAACTTACATATGTGTACTATTCAAGACTTTGTTAATTTTTGTAAAAAAAAGAATATAAAAATTGATAAATCTATGTGTTTAACAAACGAAAAAATTTCTGAAATTACAAATAGAAATATGAATTACAAAAATATTTTTTCACAACTAGGAATATTTCTTATACAATAATATAAATATGCAAATAACCACTATTCCCTGTTTAACAGATAATTATGCATATATTATAAATGATGATAAAACCAAAACTATTGGGGTGGTTGATCCTTCTGAAGCTAAACCAATTATTTATTATCTTGAAAAAGAAAATCTTAAATTAAATTATATTTTAAATACACATCATCATTTTGACCATATAGGAGGCAATACTGAACTAAAAAAAAAATATAATGCTAAAGTAATAGGATTTGCTGGTGACAAACATAGGATTCCAGGAATAGATATAGCTATTAAGGATAATGAGAAATGGTTATTTGGAAATTCAAAAGTAAAAATATTACATATTCCAGGGCATACTTTAGGACATATATGTTTTTTTTTTGAAAAAGAAAAAATTGTTTTCACTGGTGATACTCTTTTTTCGCTTGGATGCGGAAGAATTTTTGAGGGTGATTATAAACAAATGTTATCATCTCTAAATAAAATTAAAGAACTACCGAAAGATACGAAGATTTATTGTGGTCATGAATACACATATAAAAATGCTGAGTTTTGTTTAAAGTATGATGAAAATAATATTAATTTAAAAAAAAAGTTTGAAAAAATTAAAAAATTAAGATCTGAAAACCTGCCAACAATTCCCTCTTCTCTGGAAGATGAATTAAAATCAAATATCTTTTTAAGATGTGATAAAAACGAGCTTAAAATTAAATTAAATATGCAAAATCAAGAAGATTTCAAAGTTTTTAAGAAAGTAAGAGATTTAAAAGACCATTTTTAATTATTGTAATAACTTGACATAGAGAGTTAGAGAGCTATATTGCCCATGTTTCCAAATATGAAATTAAAACAATGTCTTTCGCAGTTATACAAACAGGAGGTAAGCAATATAAGGTTTCAGCAAGTGAAATCCTTAAGATTGAAAGAGTTGAAAGCTCTGAAGGAAAGACTATAGAATTTAAAAACGTTCTGTTTTTAAACGACAACAATTCAACAGAAATTGGAAATCCAAATATTCAGGGAGCAAAGGTTGAGGCTACAGTTTTAAAAAATAAAAAAAATAGAACGATTTTAGTTTTTAAAAAAAGACGAAGAAAAAATTCAAGAAAAAAATATGGTCATAGACAACCAATTTCATTAGTTAGAATAACGAAAATTTTCTCCAAAAATGGAAAACTAATTGCAGAAGCAAAACCCCAGAAAGAATTATCTAAAAAAATAGTAAAAGCTGATCAAACTAGGGAGAAACAAATAAAAGAAGCAAAGAAATTTAAAGAAGAACAAGACCAAAAAATTAAAAAATCTGCAAAAAAAATTGAAGCCAAAGAAAAAGTTGCTTCTGATACTAAAAAAATGGCAATTAAAAAGAAACCTTTAACTACAAAAAAAAAGTGATAATATTAAATTAGGATATTAAATTATGGCAACAAAAAAAGCAGGTGGATCATCACGAAACGGACGAGATAGTGCAGGAAGACGTCTAGGAGTTAAAAGATATGCTGGTCAATTAGTTATGCCAGGAAATATTATAGTAAGACAAAGAGGCACAAAAATTCATCCTGGCGATCACGTAAGTATGGGTAGAGATCATTCTATATTTTCTTTAGTAAAAGGAAAAGTTCATTTTAAAACATCTAAGCTAAACAGAACTTTTGTATCTGTAATCCCCAGCTAATCCTAAGCAACTTCAAAAATAATTTTATTTTAGTTGAGTTATGAAATTTTTAGATCAAGCAAAAATATATGTTAAAGCAGGTGATGGTGGATCAGGATCATCAAGTTTTAGAAGAGAAAAATTTATTGAATTCGGTGGCCCGGATGGAGGAGATGGGGGTTCCGGAGGTTCAGTTATTTTTTTGGCTGATAGAAACCTTAATACACTTATAGACTTTAGATACACACAGCATTTTAAAGCTGAAAGAGGTGAAAATGGAAAAGGTAAAAAAAAAACTGGTAAAAGTGGAAAAGATTTAATTTTAAAAGTTCCAGTTGGAACTCAAATTTTTGAGGAAGATAATAATACCTTAATTGAAGATTTAACTGAAAATGGGCAAAAAGTTATTATTTCAAATGGTGGAAAGGGTGGTCTTGGAAATGTAAGATTTAAAAGTTCTACAAACCGCTCTCCTAGAAAAAAAACTGAAGGAAGTCTTGGAGAGAGTTTTTGGGTATGGCTACAACTGAAAGTCATTGCTGACATTGGTATAATTGGAATGCCAAATTCTGGCAAATCTAGTCTGTTGTCTGCTTTGACAAAAGCCAGGCCTAAAATTGCGAGCTATCCTTTTACTACTATTAATCCAAATCTTGGTGTTGCTGATTATGATGATAAGGAAGTTACTTTAGCAGATATTCCTGGTTTAATTGAAGGTGCTCATGAAGGAACTGGGTTAGGTGATAAATTTTTAAGACATATCGAAAGATGTAAAAATATTCTTCATTTAATTGATATTACAAATGAAAACATTTACGAAAATTATTCAAAAGTCAGAAAAGAATTATCTAAATATAGTAAAAAATTAGTAAAAAAAAATGAAATTATAGTGCTTAATAAAATTGATATGGTCACTGATGTAGAGCTTAATGAAAAAAAAGAAATTCTTAAAAAAAGAATTAATAAAAATATTTATACAATATCTGCTTTAAAACATACGGGTTTGAAAAATATTAAAAGAAAGCTAATTAGCTATGTACATAAACAAGTCTAAAAGAATTGTTATTAAAATAGGTTCTTCAATTTTAGTGGATCAAAAAGGAAAACCAAAGAAAATTTGGCTTTCTGAATTCATCAAAGATATTAGATTGCTTATTAAAAGAAAAAAAGAGGTAGTAATTGTTTCTTCTGGGGCAATAGCTCTTGGTTGTGAATACTTGGGTATTAAAAAAAAGGTTCTCAAAGTTGATAGAAGTCAAGCAGTTGCATCTATAGGTCAAATTGAGTTAATGAATTTTTATAAGAAAGCATTTGATAAAAACAAAATTAAAATTTCCCAAGTATTACTTACATTAGATGATACGGAACAAAGAAGAAGATCAATAAATGCGAGAAGAACTATTGATAACTTGCTTGCGATGGGAGTGGTGCCAATTGTTAATGAAAACGATACAACTGCAACTACTGAAATAAAATATGGAGACAATGATAGATTGGCAGCTAGAGTATCACAAATTATAAGTGCTGATTGTCTAATTTTACTATCAGACGTTGATGGCCTTTATACTGACAATCCAAAAAAAAATAAAAATACAAAATTAATTAATACAGTTAATAAAATAGACGAAAACATAAAAAAATATGCAACTAAAGCTGAAAACTTTTATGGATCAGGAGGTATGAAAACAAAAATTGAAGCTGCAAAAATTTGTCAATTATCAGGATGTTATATGGTAATAGCAAATGGTAACTTTAAAAATCCGATAAAAAGAATTATTGAAAAACAAAAATGTACATGGTTTTTACCAAATATTTCTAAACTTGTTGCCAGAAAGCAATGGATTATTGGATCCGTTGATCCCAGAGGAGAAATTATTATCGATCACGGAGCAGTTAAAGCAATAGATATAGGTAAAAGTTTATTGCCCGCAGGTGTAAAAAAAATTAACGGATCATTTGAAAAAGGTGATCACATTTTAGTAAAAGATCAAAATGGTAATGAGTATGCTAGAGGTTTAACTTCTTTTTCTTCAATTGAAATTGAAAAAATAAAAGGTTTACATAGTAGTAAAATTAAAAATATATTAGGATATTCTAGTAGAGAAGAAATCATTCACAAAGATGATTTGGTAAAGGTATAAAATGCCAAAAAATTCATATATGGATAAAGTAGGAAAAAAAGCAAAACTTGCTTCTACTAACTTATCCTATTTAAATATTGATAAGAAAAATTCAGTATTAAAACAGTTTAATCAGTATATTAAAAAAAATGAACAAATAATTTTAAATGCTAATAAAAAAGACATAAAGCATGCACGATCTAAAAAGATTAAAGATAGTATGATTGATAGGCTTAAATTAGATAGAAAAAAACTTTCTCAAATGAGAGATGCGATTAACAAAATAATAAAATTCAAAAATCCTGTAGGAAAAACTCTTTCTTCGTGGAAAAGACCGAATGGTTTAGTAATAAAAAAAATTTCAATACCGATTGGTGTTATTGGTATAATTTATGAAAGTAGACCAAATGTGACTTCCGACGTTTCTGCATTATGTTTTAAGAGTGGTAATGTAGTTATATTACGCGGAGGGTCAGAATCTTTTCATTCAAATAAAATTTTAGCAAACCTTTTTAGAAAGGCACTTAAAAAGAAAAAGTGTAATGAAAATTGTGTTCAATTTGTAGAAAGTAAAAATAGAAATCATGTCGATTATCTTTTATCTAATATGAAAAATTATATAGACTTAGTCATACCTAGGGGTGGGAAAAGTTTGGTTAAAAAAGTTTTAAAAAAATCCTCAGTTTCAATTATTGGACATTACGAAGGGTTATGCCATGTTTTCATAGATAGAGACGCAGATTTAAGCAAGGCAATTAAAATAGTAAAAAATTCAAAAATGAGAAATGTAAGTATATGTGGTGCCGCAGAAACTTTACTAATTGATAAAGTTTGCTTAAAAACTCATTGTAAACCTATACTAGATCAACTAAGCAAGCTTGGATGTAAAATAATAGGAGATAAAAATATAAAAAAATTTGTTAATGGAAAAATGGCAATTGCTACAAAAAATGATTGGAAAACAGAATATCTTAGCTCAACAATTTCCGTAAAAGCTGTAAATGGAGTAAATGAAGCTATTTACCATATAAATAAATATGGATCTTCTCATACTGACTCTATAGTGACTAAAAATAAAAAAACTGCCAAAAAATTTTTATTAAATATTAATAGTTCTATAGCTGTGCATAATGCTTCTACGCAATTTGCTGATGGAGGTGAATTTGGTTTTGGTGCAGAGGTTGGTATATCAACAAACAAGCTTCATCCTCGTGGTCCAATTGGTCTTGATCAACTCACTACATATAAGTACATTTTGGAAGGAAGCGGACAAATAAGGAAATAGTTTTTGCAGAATATAACTAACAAAAAAAATAAAATTGGTATTCTAGGTGGAACTTTTGATCCTCCGCACATAGGTCATTTATATATTTCCGAAATTGCATTAAAAAAACTTAAACTAAACCACGTGGTATGGTTAATCACTAAACAAAATCCTCTAAAACAAAAAGCTTATTTTAATATAAAAGCGAGAATAAATTTAGCAAAAATTATGCTTAAAAATGAAAAAAAAATTTCAGTTGAATATATAGAGAAAAATATAAAATCAAAAAATACCTACGATTCATTAAATCATATTAAAAAAAAGTATATTAAAATTAAATTATTTTTTTTAATGGGAGAAGATAGTTTAGTTAATTTTCATAAATGGAAAAAATGGAAAAAGATTCCTCAGCTTGCTAAAATTATCGTATTTAATAGAACCAACTATTCAATAAAAGCGCGTAAATCAGTTGCGGCAAAAAAGCTTAAAAAAAAAGATATAACCTATATTAATAATAAAAGGATGGATATTTCATCTTCATTAATAAGAAAATTTTGATAAAATATAGATTAAATGAAATTAAAAGAAATTGCACAGCTTAAAAATGAAATTGAAAAAATTTTAAACGATAATAAAGCAGTGGAAGTAAAAACAATAGACTTAAAAGATAAAACAAATATTGCTGATTTTATGATAATAGCGAGTGGAAATTCATCAAGACATATCCAGGCATTGGCAGAAATATTATTAGATGAACTTAAAGCAAAAGGTATTGAAAATTGTCGTTTAGAAGGGAAAAGTAGTAGTGAGTGGAAACTTGTAGACGCGATTGATATAATAGTTCATATTTTTCATCCCGAAAAAAGAAAGTTTTATGATTTAGAAAGAATGTGGTCAGAACTAATTCCAAAAGAAAGATTAACTATATGAAAAAAAATATCTTAAAATTTATTTCTATTATTTTATTTTTTGTTTTAGTGAATATTTTCAACATTTCCAACTCAGAGAATATAGATAAGCTTTATAAAAAGATTGATTTGTTTAGCGAAGTTTTGGAGAAAATACAAAATGAATATGTAGATGAAGTAGATCAATCAGAAGTTATGGATTCTGCAATAAATGGTGTGCTCCAATCTTTGGATCCATATTCAGCTTATATGAATCCTAAAATTTATCAGGAGAGTTTAACTGAAACTAGTGGTGAATTTGGAGGTCTTGGAATTGAAGTAAGCATGGAAGCCGGAGTAGTAAAAGTTATAGCGCCTATCGATGGTACACCAGCATCAAGGGTTGGGGTAAAAGCAGGTGATTATATTGTTAAAATAAATGGAGATCAGGTTCAGGGTAAAAGTCTTATGCAAGCGGTAAATTTAATGAGGGGACCGGTAGGAACTTCAATCGAGATAACTGTAAGACGAAAGGGATTAAAAAAAGCAAAAAATTTTACAATTATTAGAGAAGTTATTGAAATTCAATCAGTTGATGCTGAATTAATTGAGGATAAAATAGGATATTTAAAACTGAGAGCATTTAATGAGAATAGTAGTAACCAACTTAAAAAAGAAATTTCAAAATTAGAAAAAAAGGAAAAATTAGTTGGGTATATTTTGGACTTAAGAAATAATCCTGGGGGTTTATTATCTCAAGCTGTTAAAATTACTGATTATTTCCTTGAGAATGGGGAGATCGTTTCTACCAAAGGAAGAAAAGATAGAGAGAACAGAAAATTTTTTGCAAGAAAAGGTGATAAAATTAGTGGTAAACCTCTAATTGTTTTAATAAACCAAGGATCAGCATCGGCTTCCGAGATAGTAGCTGGCGCATTACAGGATCAAAAGAGAGCAATCTTATTAGGCGAAGCTACATATGGTAAAGGATCGGTTCAATCAATTATTCCTTTAAAAAATAATGGAGCAATAAGACTTACAATTTCAAAATATTACTTACCATCTGGTAAATCAATTTCAAATGTTGGTGTATCACCTGATATTAGAATTGAAGAAGCTGAAGAACAATTTGTCATTAGCACTTCTACAGACAATCAATTAAATTATGCAATAAAGCTTCTAGCTGGATAAAATATATAATGGAAGATCTCCAAAAATTACCACTAAGACTTGGGGTAGGAATAGTTTTATTAAATCATGAAAATAAAGTTTTTGTTGGTAAAAGAATAGATAATCCAAATAATTTTTGGCAAATGCCCCAAGGAGGAGTTGACAGAAATGAAGAATTATTAGATGCAGCAAAAAGAGAACTTGAGGAAGAAACTAGTATTAAATCAGTAAAATTTTTAGGTGAAGTAAACGGATGGCTACAATACAATTTACCACAAAATCTTTTGGGAAAAATTTGGGAAGGTAAATATAGAGGTCAAAAACAAAAGTGGTTTTTTATGAAATTTTTGGGAAAAGAAAATGAAATTAATATCAAAACAAAAAAACCTGAATTCTCACACTGGAAATGGATTTCTTCTTCAGAACTGCCGAAAGTAGTTGTAGATTTTAAAGTTAATATTTATCAAATAATAGCTGATCAAATCCAACTTAATTATAAGCAAAGCCTATAATATATAAATTTATATTCTTATTTCTTTAATAACGTCAATTTTTTGGTTTAAAATATAACGATCGTGGTCTGATATATCTTTTTGCGCAAGTTTTTCTCTGGATGTTTTATCTAATTCTTCTAAAATAGTTTTTGATAAATCCTTTAAATTTTTCGCTGAAGATGAAAGTATCACAAGATTATTATTAAAATATTCAACAGTACCATCTTCAACAAAAAAATTTTCATATTTTTTATCACTTTTTTCTACTTTTATAATCCCTGGTCTTAAAAAAGTTATTATTGAAATATGATCTTTTAATATACCCATATCTCCTTCATAAGAAGGTAGGGTAACCATATTAACATTATCCGAAAAAATAATTTTTTCAGGACTAATAATTTCTATTTTAAAATAGTTTTCCATTATGCTGCAGCATCTTTAGCCATTTTTTCGGCTTTTTGTACTGCCTCTTCAATAGTTCCCACCATATAGAAAGCTGCTTCTGGTAAATGATCGTATTTACCTTTACATATTGCATCAAATCCTTTTATTGTTTCTTCCAAATCAACAAGCTTTCCTGGTGATCCTGTAAAAACTTCAGCAACAAAAAAAGGTTGTGATAAAAATCTTTGAATCTTCCTTGCTCTTGCTACGGTTAATTTATCTTCTTCAGAAAGTTCATCCATACCTAAAATAGCGATTATATCTTGCAAAGATTTATAAGCTTGTAATATTTTTTGCACTTCTCTTGCTACTCTATAATGTTCTTCACCTACTATTCTTGGATCTAAAATTCTTGAGGTAGAATCTAACGGATCTACTGCTGGATATATTCCTAATTCAGCTATTTGTCTTGAAAGTACCGTTGTTGCATCTAAATGAGCAAACGAAGTGGCTGGCGCAGGATCTGTTAAATCATCGGCTGGAACATAGATTGCTTGAACAGATGTAATTGATCCCTTGTTTGTAGTTGTAATTCTTTCTTGTAAGTTACCCATATCAGTTGCTAATGTTGGTTGATATCCTACTGCTGAAGGAATTCTACCTAATAGAGCCGATACCTCCGATCCAGCCTGTGTAAATCTAAATATGTTATCTACAAAAAATAATACGTCTTGCCCTTCTTTATCTCTAAAATATTCTGCTACAGTTAAACCTGTTAAACCTACTCTGGCTCTTGCACCCGGTGGTTCATTCATTTGTCCATACACCAATGCTGCCTTTGAGCCTTTACCATCAGGCTTAATAACTCCTGACTCGATCATTTCGTGATACAAATCATTTCCTTCTCTAGTTCTTTCGCCAACACCAGCGAAAACTGAAAAACCACCATGAGCTTTTGCAATATTGTTAATTAACTCCATAATAATTACAGTCTTACCAACACCAGCTCCTCCAAAAAGTCCAATTTTTCCTCCTTTTGCATATGGCGCGAGAAGATCTACAACTTTTATTCCCGTAACTAATATTTCTGTTTCTGTAGATTGATCCGTAAATTTTGGTGCGGGTCTATGTATTGGCCAACTTTCTTTTGTTGAAACTTTACCTTTTTGATCAATTGGCTCACCAATAACATTTATTATTCTTCCTAGCGTTTCTGGTCCCACAGGAATTTTAATTGGTGAACCTGTATCAGTAACTTTATCTCCTCTTTTAAGACCTTCGGTGCTATCCATTGCTATGGTTCGAACAGCTGTTTCTCCCAAGTGCTGCGCCACTTCTAAAACAAGCCTATTGCCAGAATTATCACATTCCAATGCTGTTAAAATTTCCGGCAGTTGACCTTCAAATTGAACATCTACTACTGCTCCGATTACTTGTGTAATTTTTCCAAACTTATTATTCATAAGATTATAAACTTTCTGCCCCTGATATTATTTCAATAAGTTCTTTGGTAATAGCAGCTTGTCTGCTTCTATTATAAGTTATAGTTAATTTTTCTACTAAATCGCCAGCATTTCTTGTTGCATTATCCATTGCAGTCATTCTTGAACCTTGTTCACTCGCAGCGTTTTCTAAAAAAGCTTTGAAAATTTGCGTAGATATATTGCGAGGAAGCAGATCGTTTAATATTTCATCTTCTTCTGGTTCAAATTCATAAAAATTTTCCAATTTTTTTTCGTTCTCTTTTTTTGTATTTATAATTGGTATTATTTGTTGTTCCTGAGGTATTTGTGTTATAACATTTTTAAACTTATTGTAAAAAATAGTACAAATATCAAATTGAGAATCCTCAAATAATTTTATTATTTTATTTCCTATATCTTCTGCTTCTTTGTAAGTAATTTTTTTTAAACCTTTAAAATTTACTTTTTCAATTATATATTTTCCATATACTCTTTTTAGTTGATCGTTACCTTTTGAACCTACAGTAAAGATCTTAAGTGTTTTTCCTTCCTTTATAATTCTTTCAAAATAATTTCTTGCCTTTCTACATATATTCGTATTAAAACCTCCACAAAGTCCTCTGTCAGCTGTAATTACAACACATAAATGAACTTGATCTTTTTTGGTTCCAACTAAAAATTTTGAAGCATTATCTTTGTCAGAAATTGAACTGCTAAGATTAAGAATTATGTTATTCATTTTTTCGGAAAAAGGTCTGCCTTTTTCAGCATTTTCTTGTGCTTTTCTAAGTTTTGCTGATGCTACCATTTTCATAGCTTTGGTTATTTTTTGAGTAGATTTGATGCTTGAAATTCTTTTTTTTAAATCATCTAAGCTTGGCATAAAATTTTATTTACTATTTTTCTTTTTGAATTCTTCTATTATTGAACTTAATTTTTTTTCAATTTCTTCATCCAACTTTCCTGTATTATTAATACTGTCAATAATTTCAGGATTTGATGATTTAATTTCTTCAAAAATTTTTTTCTCTAAACTTTTAATTTTTGGTAAATCCACATCATCTAAAAAACCTTTAACACCAGAGAAAACTGCTATTACTTGCTGAGCTACAGTCATTGGAGAGTATTGATCTTGTTTTAAAAGTTCAGTTAATTTTGAACCTCTGTTTAATAACTTTTGAGTTGATGCATCAAGGTCAGAACCAAATTGAGCAAATGCTGCCATTTCTCTATACTGAGCTAACTCAAGTTTTATAGATCCCGCTACTTTTTTCATAGCTTTAGTTTGGGCTGCAGAACCAACTCTTGAAACAGATAAACCTACGTTTACAGCAGGTCTTATACCTTGGTTAAACAATTCTGTTTCTAAAAATATTTGTCCGTCTGTAATAGAAATTACATTTGTTGGTATAAAGGCCGAAACATCCCCAGCTTGTGTTTCAATAATTGGCAGAGCAGTTAATGACCCGCCTCCTTTATCATCATTAAGTTTTGCTGCTCTCTCAAGCAATCTACTATGCAAATAAAAAACATCTCCTGGATAAGCTTCTCTGCCTGGAGGTCTTCTTAATAGTAGTGACATTTGTCTATAGGCTACAGCTTGTTTTGATAAATCATCATAAATAATTAATGCATGCATTCCATTATCTCTAAAATATTCTCCCATTGTACATCCTGTATATGGAGCTAAAAATTGTAAAGGAGCTGGATCAGAAGCTGTAGCTGAAACTATAGTTGTGTATTCCATAGCACCCGCGTCTTCTAAAGATTTTACTATTTGTGCTACTGTTGATCTTTTTTGACCTATTGCAACATAAATACAATAGAGTTTATCTTTTTCCTCACCTGATTTATTTATTTCTTTTTGGTTAATAATTGTATCGATAGCAACTGCTGTTTTTCCGGTTTGTCTATCTCCAATTATTAATTCCCTCTGCCCTCTTCCAATTGGGATCAAGCTATCAATTGCCTTTAGACCAGTTTGCATTGGTTGATTGACCGATTGTCTAGGAATTATTCCAGGAGCTTTTACTTCTACTCTTTTTCTTTCTAATTTTTTATCTAATTCACCTTTACCATCTATAGGATTACCTAAAGCATCAACTACTCTTCCCAAAAGATTTTTTCCTACTGGTGTGTCTACAATAGCGCCTGTTCTTTTAACAACATCTCCCTCTTTAATAGATCTATCGTCACCAAAAATAACTACGCCAACATTATCTCTTTCTAAATTTAAAGCCATTCCTTTTAGTCCTTTTGCAAACTCAACCATCTCACCAGCTTGTACATTATCTAAACCGTACACTCTTGCAATTCCGTCACCCACGGATAGTACTTGACCTACTTCTGATACCTCAGCTTTTTCACCAAATTTTTTTATTTGTTCTTTTAAAATTTTTGTTACTTCTGATGGATTTATTTGCATATCATGCCTCCAGCATATCTTTCTCTAATTTGCTCAATTGAGTTTTAATAGAAGTATCTATCATAGTGCTACCAACTTGAATGACTAGTCCTGCTATTAAATTTGGATCATATTTAAAATCTATATTCAGCGGAAATTTAAAATTTTTAGATAATTCGTTTTTAATTTTTTCTTTTTCTTCTTGTGATAATTCTTTTGATGAAGTTAATTTCGCTTTTAATTCACCTCTAATATTTGATGTCAAATTAAGAAAGCTTTCAATAATTTTATCCAAAAAAAATAATCTATTTTTGTTAGCAATTAGTCCCAAAAAATTTTTTAAGGTATTAGAAAAATTATTTCTTTTAGCTATTTCAATTAAAACATTTTTTTTTTCTTCTTTTGATATTGTGGGACTCATTATTGTTTCCTTAAAATCTAAACTTTCTTTCATTAGCACTTTTAAATTATTCATTGTTTCCTCCGTTTTAGCTAGCTCCGAATTTTCTTTAGAAAGCTCATAAAGTGCTAAAGCATAGCTTTGCGAAGTAGAATTTGAAAATGTCGATTTTGAACTCAAGTTATGCTCCTAAAAGACTCGTTTTGTATGAGATTATTTCAATAAATTCAACA
>TARA_B100000686_G_scaffold353432_1_pt1 | contig 14198 bp, 14 predicted proteins | sample TARA_B100000686 | Tara Oceans TARA_B100000686 (sample SAMEA2622733) | marine metagenome | biome: marine biome (ENVO:00000447); feature: marine epipelagic mixed layer (ENVO:xxxxxxxxx); material: "saline water (ENVO:00002010), including plankton (ENVO:xxxxxxxx)" | depth 150 m
CCCCCTGCGGTTGTAGACCCGCCCAATGCGACAATTCGGAAGGTTTTTTTTGAACGTTTCAATTGGAAGTCGGGACCACGGAATCCCCAACGATTTAAAACAAAATCTCCATAGGCGTTGCGAATCATTCCTTCTTTCCTATCGAATGAAATCTTGCCAATGAATCGATTGCCAATAGCCGAGTCCACCATGAAGAAATCAGTATTGGATTGAAACGGATTTGATCGTAACCGATATCTTAAATCTGGATCGGGCGAAAGAATAGGGTGTATATCGGAAGCCAAATCATTTTCTAAGTTCGAGTTTTTCAAGGAAATTCCTGCGACCAATTCTAAAAGAACAAAAAAAAGGATAAAAAGAACACAATCAAAAATCAAATTACGTTTAACTTTAGAATTGTTTTCCATATCAAAACTAACCTTGACTTTGAATGGATGAAATTATTTGATGCAATTAAAATAACGCATAGATGAAGGGAGCCATTACAGGTTGTGCCGCCATCGTTATAAAAACTCCTAGCACCAGAAGCGCGATTATGATTGGCATCAGCCAGTAACGCTTACCTTTACGTATATAATTCCAGAGATCTTTCAGTAACTCCATCGAGGTTTTCCTCTAAGGTTTTGAGTTTGTAAGATTAAAATGGATAATGAAAGTCATCGCTTTTTACCGGAGCCGACGGAATACGGTAGCTTGTCAAGGAGTCATTGAATTTTCTTTTAATTGGATTTCGCCCTGCTAAACGCATGAGAAGGCCTATCGGTGTTACAACGAAATAAAATATAACTCCCATAATGATAGTGGCATTGAAACGGCCAAGAATAAAAACTAATTTCATCCAAATCTGGTAAAAAGGTCCTAGAAAAACCGGAACTGCCGCCGCTGTTAAGCTCAAGAAAAAGCAAATAACCCAAGGCCAAAAAGGAAAATCATACTTGAAAACATAAGGAAGCAACAAACCGAAAGAGAGTCCGATAAAAGAACTCGTCGAAACGGCGAAAATTCGCAAGCATTTTTTGTCCGGTTTTGAATTAATCATATCTGATTTTTGGCGGGCAGCTTAGAACCCTCTTTTTTTTCCTATCATGATAAATAATCCGCCTTCATCTTTTTGAAACAGTGGCATAGTGGTTTCGGCGGCAAAACGTTCCATCGGTGTCCCAGGAGGATGTAGTTCGAAAAGGTTTTCTTTTTCGGGATCGAACAAGTGGCCTGGAATCGTTTTTGGAATACTGTTTATAAAATCGAAACCTTCTTCGTCAAACCATTCAAGAATTTCGCTGAAGGTATGCTTAGATTCATGCGGATTCTTATACTGGTCTCTAAACCAAGCGTTTCTTTTTTCGTAGCTAGAGTCATCGTTTTTGACTCGTTTATCCAAAAATTTTAATCGGTCTCCCGTCAGCTTAAGTAAGATTCGACGAAAATCAGTAACCAGTCGTCCATATTTGTGATATAGCCCGATAATAATATATCCAGTCGGCCTGACTAGCCGAGAGATCGCTTGAAATCCACCGCGCGGATCAGCCGTATGGTGTAAGACGCCGTTACAGATGACAACATGGAAACTGTTTTCCAGAAACGCGGGGCGAAATAAATTCATCTGCAAAAAATGAACTCGGGTTAAGCCATTTTTTTCTTTGAATTCCTGTCCCAGTTTCAATGAGTTGATCGTTATATCCGTTGAGAATACAGTTCGGTTTGCGACGGATAAAAAGGCCCCCAACTGTCCCGTTCCGCAACCGACTTCCAGAACTCCTATACCATAAGGAAGTTGATTGTTTAACGCTCGTGCGAAACCACCTTGTCGTGCCTTTTTCAACAGACTGGAGACGTCTTCAAAGTCATCGTAGTTCGGGAAGGGAGTCTCTTCGTAAAACGCGCGGATTTTTTTCGTTACGTCTTCAGTGCTTTCTAGGGAATCGTGGGGCCAGAATAAAAGGGGAATGTTATTTTCTAAGGAAAATTTATGCGTACAGTTTGAACAGTATACGCGATTTTCGTCATTGGAATTCAGTTGTCCGAACAGACACTTAGGGCATCGAATGTAAGCGTAATGTTCCGAAAAAAAATCACAGGGACTACTCAAATTCATTGCGGCATCTCTAATAAAGTTTGTTTTAGCATCATAGAAAGACTAAATAATATAGTCTTTCCAAAAGTCATCTTCGCGCCATTTGGGTTGATCGTTTTTTGCTAGCAAACAGTTTTCAAGGACAAGATAATCCATTTCAGTGCTCATGAAACATCGAAAAGCATCTTCTGGTGCGCAAACAATAGGTTCTCCGCGTACATTAAAAGAGGTGTTGACCAGAACAGGGCATCCGCAGCATTCCTCAAAGCGACGGATTAATTCATAGTACTTACCGTGGGTTTCTGCTCGAACGGTTTGAATCCTCGCCGAATTATCAACGTGCGTGACGGCGGGAATGATCGATCGAATCGCGTTCACTTTATCAAGCCCTTGAAATCGGTTGGACTGGTTTAGCCGCATTTCACCTTTTATAGGGGCTACGATTAACATATAGGCACTTTCGGTGTTCAGGTCAAAAAACACTCCGACCTTTTCTGATAAAACCGAAGGAGCGAACGGACGGAAAGACTCTCGATATTTTATCTTGAGGTTCATGATTGATTGCATTTTTGGATTTCTTGGATCGCCTATTATGGACCGTCCTCCTAAGGCTCTAGGGCCGTATTCCATTCGTCCTTGGAACCAACCGACAATTTTCCCATCGGCAATGACGTTCGCCACTTCATCCAAAAGATCGGAATTTTCCAGTTTACGGTATTTTGCACCAAATTTTTCTAGGGAGGCGATAATTTCTTTTTCGGTGAAAGATGGACCGAGCAGGCTACCACGCATGGAATCGTTTTGAACTGTTGATCTGGGTTTGTCAAAGTACTCATGCCAAACCGCTAATGCCGCGCCTAGTGCTCCTCCCGCATCACCTGCGGCAGGTTGAATCCAAATATCTTTAAAACCCGCTTCACGGAGGATTCGGCCGTTGGCGACGCAATTTAGGGCAACCCCTCCTGCAAGGCACAAGTGATCTGTGTCCAGTTCTTTCCTAACGGTTGCGGAAAGTTTTAAGATGATATCTTCAGTGACCATCTGAATCGAACTTGCTAGGTCCATATGGTATTGGTTGATGGGCGATTCCGGTGCCCGCGGCGGGCTGCCAAACCAGTCATGAAATTTTTCACCAGTCATGGTCAATCCGACCATAAAATTAAAATAATCGGTATTTAGCCGGAATGTTCCGTCTGGTTTGACATCAATCAGATGTCCGAGAATTTTATCGACGTATTTAGGTTCTCCGTAAGGTGCTAATCCCATCAATTTGTATTCACCCGAATTGACCGTGAATCCAAGATAGTAAGTGAATGCGGAATACAACAATCCAAGGGAATGGGGAAAATCAATTTGCCATTGTGGCGTTAACCGATTACCCTCTCCTAGCCATGCTGACGCACTGGCCCATTCCCCGACGCCATCTAGGCATAAAACCGCCGAATGTTCAAATGGACTTGGGTAAAAAGCGGAGGCGGCATGCGAGAGATGGTGTGGCACAAAAAGAAGTGGTGGTAGATTTTTTTGGGAAACCCCAGACAAGAGGGAAAGTTCTTTTCTTAGTTCCGTTTTCAGGTTCAATTTTTCTTTGGTCCAGGCAGGCATGGCTTTGCGAAACGATTGGAACCCAACCGGAGCATAAGCTAGATAAGTATGTATCAAGCGGTCGAACTTGAGAAGCGGTTTTTCGTAAAACACAATCTTGCTCAGATTGCTTAAATCGATGTTTGCTTGGGCTAGGCAGTATTGAATGGCGTTCCGAGGAAAAGCAGCGTCGTGTTTTTTGCGGGTGAATCGTTCTTCCTGGGCAGCAGCGATAATATAGCCATTGAGTGTAAGAGCAGCGGCACTGTCATGATAATAACCGGAAATTCCCAGAATGGATTCTGTCATTTGCTATGAAGTGTTAAAAGAGCGAATATCTAAGCAGAAGTTGGTTTAGGTTTAGGAATGAACGCAATTGGCTAGCTTGGCAAAGTCCTTAAGCGAAAGAGTTTCTCCGCGTCGATTCATGTCGATGCCTGCAAGAGTGATTCTACCATGTTCCTCCGAGAAATAATCACTCCAAGAGGTCAAATTATTCTTCAACATTTTTCGCTTATGGAGAAAAGCGGCATGCACGATTTTAAAAAACTCCTTTGGATCGTTGACGGACACCGCAGGTTGTTTTAAAGGAGTCAAACGAACGACGGAAGAATCGATTTTTGGGGAAGGGGAGAAGCATTTTTTGCCTACCTCAATCAACCGTTCCACCCGGCAATGGTATTGAACAAAAATTGTAAGGGATGAATATTCCCGTTGCCCGGGTTCCGCTGTCAGTCGGTCTGCCACTTCCTTTTGCAACATCACTACCATCTCGCCGACTCTGGATCCATAATTTATCAGCCGCTTCAAAATATGGGTAGCAGCGTAATAGGGTAGATTAGAGACGATCTTGAATTTTGATCCAATAAGGGCGTAATCGTACTTTAAAGCGTCGCCGCAAATCAATCGAAAATTCTCCTCGCCGGTAAATTCTTTTTCGAGGCGTTGACATAAAACCCGGTCGATTTCAATTGCCGTGAGCCGGCAGCCGGACGCCGCTAGACGACGTGTTAAAATTCCCGGTCCCGGTCCGATTTCAAGAATATCTTCTCCTTTTGCAGGAAGTAACGCAGCGATAATTCGATCGGCGACGTTTTCGTCTACCAAAAAATTCTGTCCAAATTTTTTAAGTTTTTTCATACGTTACGATTTGGGTTGTAGCGAATTTTGCGGCAGTTTTTAACGCGGCCAGAAGAGACCGAGGAGCGGCTCGATTTTGACCAGCGATGTCATAGGCAGTGCCGTGGTCTACCGAAGTGCGAAGTATAGGAATACCCAAAGTTAGGTTTACTGCCTCCCCTTCGGAATCCATTTTTGTCGGAATGAGTCCCTGGTCGTGATACATGGCCACGACAGCTCCATAATCATATGCTAAGCCTCGACCGAAAAAGGAATCTGCAGGGAAAGGACCGTCTGCATTTATTCCCTCGCTACGTACTTTTTCAATTGCCGGAAAGATGACATTTCGTTCTTCATCGCCAAACCTACCTTCGTCTCCACAATGAGGATTTAACCCGGTAACAGCTATATTCATGGAGTCGGCTGAAAAACGGCTCAACCAACCGTGGGTGAGGCGGATGGAGCGTTCGACGATTTCCTGCGTCAGTTGATAGGCGACTTCATTTAGCGGAATGTGCAGGGTCGCAAGGGTAACCCGCAGGCGGCGTCCAAGCATCATCAAAGCCACGTCGGTGCTTTTTGAATATTCAGCTAACATCTCGGTATGTCCTGGCCAATAGTATCCTGCAAGTTGTAAAGATTTTTTGTTGATGGGGGCGGTGACGATTGCATCCGCTCGGCCGGACAACGCGAGATCAGCGGCGTGTTGAATGAAGTCGACTGAAGCTTTTCCTCCTTCCGGGCTAGCTGCACCCCAACACAGAGTTTCCGGAACGTTATCGAGGTCGATTATTTCGATCGTTCCGGCGCGGAATTTTGCGGACTCTAAATCGGAAATAGGAATAATTCTTAATGAGGGGCACGATATTTCGGATATCCGGCGTAGGCAATTTGCGTCGCCGATGACTATCGGGCGACAATATTCACCAAGCTCGCCCTTGGAAAACGCCTTGGCAATAATTTCCGGTCCGATGCCAGCCGGATCGCCAAGAGTGATAACTATTAATGGTTTTTTATCCAAATAACGCCTCCAAAATCGGGATTTTTTAAAAGGATGGGAATGTATTAAAACACAAAACCCGGCCTCAAAAAGGGTTGGCTAATTTCGGAGTCGGGATGAGCTCATAACGAATCCCGGTTTACTTAAACGCCGTGGATTTTCTTTATTTTATCATCGCCCGTTATGACGGGACCGGCGTTGCGTATTTCCTGAGTTACGCTATTCTCGTACTCTTTAAAGTTTTTGAGAAACAAGATTGCTAATTCCCTGGCTTTTTGATCGTATTCCTCCGGCCGTTTCCAAGTGTTACGAGGATTGAGTACTTCGACAGGAACCCCCGGACAGTTTTCCGGGATATGAAGTCCGAAAATCGGATCGGGGTTCGTAGCAACTTTTTTCAATTTACAGTCCAAAATAGCGTTAATCATGGCGCGAGTGTGGGAAATCGACATGCGTTCGCCGACGCCATAAGGTCCACCGGTCCAACCTGTGTTCACTAACCAACAGTTGGCTCCGTGACGGGCAATTTTTTCTCCTAGGAGGTTGGCGTAGACTGAAGGATGCAGAACCATAAATGGAGCACCAAAACATGTGCTGAATGTTGCGGAGGGCTCCCGACTCATACCTTTTTCCGTTCCAGCTATCTTAGCTGTGTAACCAGAAAGGAAATGATACATTGCTTGGTCTGGTGTCAGTTTCGATACAGGTGGCATTATCCCGAAGGCGTCGCAGGTCAGCATAATGACGTTTTTGGGGTGTTTACCCATTCCTTCGGGTACAGAGTTTTCGATATGCGTCAGTGGGTAAGCGGCACGAGTATTTTCGGTTAGGCTAGCGTCGTTCAAGTCTAAGCGGCGTGTTTCAATGTCGTAAACTACGTTCTCGAGAATCGTGCCAAATCGTCGGGTGCATTGATAGATATCGGGCTCTGCTTCATTGGACAAGCGGATTACCTTTGCGTAACAGCCTCCCTCAAAATTGAAAACGCCGTCCTCGTTCCAACCATGTTCATCGTCACCGATTAATTTCCGATTCGGGTCGGTCGATAGTGTCGTTTTTCCAGTACCAGAAAGACCGAAGAAAACTGCTGAGTCTCCATTCTGACCGATGTTCGCCGAACAATGCATGGACAACACTTTATTCTTATTGGGCAGGAGATAATTTAAAATGGTGAATACTGATTTTTTAATTTCTCCCGCATAGCTAGTTCCACCGATAAGAACCATTTGTTTGCCGAAGTCGATGATTACAAATACTTCGGAATTAGTACCGTCGATGGCTGGTACGGCCTTAAAACCGGGAACTTGGATAATGGTGAACCCGGGGTTGTGGGTTTCCAGACTAGCCTGATCTCGGATTTGAATGAACATATTCCGCGCAAAAAGGCTATGCCATGCGGTTTCTGTGATCACTCGAATGTGGAGGCGATTGTTTGCATCGGCTCCAGCATAGCAATCCTGCACGTAGAGGTCTCGATTTTGAATGTAGGCCACCACGCGAGAGTAAAGTGCATCGAACTGTTCAGGCGAAAAGGATTTGTTGATTTTTCCCCAGGAAATATTTTCTTCGCTAGAAGGTTCCTGAACGAAAAATTTGTCGTTTGGTGCCCTGCCGGTGTGTTCCCCGGTGGAAACGACCAAGGGTCCGAGGTGCGACAATATACCTTCGTTCCTTTTAATGATATGTTCGTAAAGCTTTGGAGTGGGCAAGTTCCAATGGATTTCCCCAACGTTAAGAAGTCCGTGATGACCTAACCCAACTTTGTGTTTCAAAATTTTTCTAGGCATCTATTACTCCATATTTCGGAAAATTCGGCACAAGCTGAGTCAGCTTTAATAGGTGGGAAAATGACTTATAAATTTCGAAAAATCCGGTAGAATGCACGTGAATAACGAAAAACCTTTTATCAAGAGTGATGAGCTAATGTAACATAGGAACCGGGTTATAAAAAGTTTTTTGCCGAAGTCGACCTATTTTGTCGACTTTATTGTCAAAACTGCTTGTTCTGGACTAGTTTCCATAGTTTGCCGAGAAGCTTTTGGAAATTATACGTTAATTCTCCGATTCGTAAGCATAAATACCATTTTCATGTCAAAAAAAAAAGTTATCTTCAAAAAGAAGACACCTTTCAATCATATCTTCATCGTTCAAGAACAATCTATCCGAGAAATGTGGTTTAAAGGGAAACAGGACTATTTCCTGCAAACCCGACTGGACGTCGATAGTCCTAACGATATTCCGATGGCATATCCTCAACTAATGCTCTCTGCGTTATTGCTAAATCCACGTCCTGAACGTGTTTTAGTTATCGGTCTTGGTGGTGGTCATCTGCCAAGGTTGATGTCACACTTTTATCCAAAGACTATCGTCGACACTGTCGAAGTGGATAGTCAGGTCGTAAGCTTAGCGAAGAAATATTTTTTGTACGAGGAATCATCTAATTGTAGGACGCACGTGACAGATGGAAGGTTATTTGTCAAGAGGCGAATTGGTAAGGCTTCATATGATATTGTTTGGTTGGACGCATTTAAAAGCGGGTCCATTCCCTATCATCTAAAAACTTGGCAATTTTACGAAGAAATTAGGAAAATACTAAAACCCGACGGCGTGGTCAGCTCCAATCTTTACGGTCGAAGCAATAAACTAAGACCACATGATAGGGAAACTTTTGGTTGGGTTTTTCGCCACCATTATGGGTTTGAGGATCCGCAGAGAATCGCTACAAGCATTCTTGCCACAAATCGGGAGCCTCAATGGAGAGGGATTGATTTTCTCCATTCGGCCCAAAATATGACGTTAAAGTTTCCAGAATCGATGTCGGGTATCGCTGCTATGTATAAACCAAACTTTCTGGGAAGGGAGTTAGGGTTTGTCTTCAAAGATGATTTTAAAAAATCGCGATTCGAGCAGGAAGTAAAAAAGAACAATCTGGACGGTAATCAGGATTGCCCTTATCCCATTGCCAGTTTGCGCTTGGAAGATGAAAGTAGGTGAGGAGGGATGGTCGAAAAGAGTTTTACGGGGTAACAAATTTCTCTAATAAACCCTTCTCTAAAGAGATTTTATTGAGTCGTGAGCGGGGGTTATTGCCTTGTTACCGTTGGTAGATTATGTTACCATGGCGTATCACGCCTTTTTATCCCTATTGGGGTATAAGATATTGAAAATACGCACGCTTTCGGATCGCGTTCCGGGTGGCCTTTGCGGGCTGTGGGCGCGAGTGGATGGAAGTGGAGGCTTAACCCATTTAAACAGGAGTTTTTTATGTCTGAAATCACAATGAAGACCTTGCTTGAGGCCGGGGTGCATTTTGGCCATCAAACGAACCGTTGGAACCCGTTGATGAAAAAATATATCTATGGTGCCCGTAACGGAATTTACATTCTGGATCTGCAGAAGACCCTAAAGAAATTTCGCGAGGTAGAGAAATTTGTACGTCAGATAAGTCGGGAAGGAAAGAAAATTCTTTTTGTCGCCACCAAAAAGCAAGCTCAGGATTTGATCGCCGAAGAGTCCACTCGGTGCGGCATGTATTATGTTAATCAGCGTTGGCTAGGCGGTACCATGACCAATTTTTCTACGTTGAAAAAAAGTGTTGACCGTTTGAAGGAACTCGAACGGATGGAGGCTGAAGGAATTTTTGAGAAGCTTCATAAGAAGGAGGCTGTTCAGAAGCGTAAGGAAATTGCGAAACTCAATAAATTTCTGCAAGGCATCAAAACTATGTCGCGACTGCCTGATGTGGTTTTCATTGTTGATATTCGTAAAGAAAAGATCGCGTTAGCGGAAGCCAAAAAACTTGATATGAAAGTTATCGCTCTCTTGGACACGAACTGCGATCCAACGGGGGTAGACTACCCTATTCCGGGAAATGATGATGCAATTAGATCAATTCGACTTTTTACGAAAAGAATAGCGGATTTGTGCCTAGAAGGCGAGGAACTCACCCGGGTAACCAAAAAAGAAGAGGTTGAATTAGGTTCATCTGAGCCTGCAGAGACGCCCGCGGCATCCTAATAAATCACGGACTTTTAACTGACTAACGCATTTGTAAAATAAACTGACCTGGCTAGTTAGGACTCGTAATCCATAAAAGGAGAAGTAATGGAAATAACTGCTGTGATGGTGAAGGAGCTGCGCCAGAAATCTGGTGCCGGTATTATGGAGTGTAAGCAGGCACTCAAAGAAACCGAGGGAGATTTGGAAGAAGCGGTTACTTTTTTACGAAAAAAAGGATTGGCAAAAGCCGATAAAAAAGCCGACCGCGCTGTCGGTGAAGGCTGTATACATTCTTATGTTCACGCCGGAAGCAAGATTGGTGTTTTGTTACAGTTAAATTGTGAAACTGATTTTGTCGCCAATACACCAGATTTTCAGGGACTGGCGAAAGACATTTCCATGCATATAGCTGCGGCTAAACCGCGCTTCGTTTCCCGCGAACAGGTTACGGGGCAGGATCTGGAGCGTGAAAAGGAAATTTATGCTCATCAGGCTCGCGAGTCGGGTAAACCGGAAAATATCATAGAAAAGATCGTTATTGGCAAAATGGAAAAATTTTATGAAGAAGCCTGTTTATTGGATCAGGGATTTATTAAAAATCCCGATATTTCGATACAAAATTTGATTAAGGAGCATATTGCCAAATTAGGAGAGAATATCGTCGTTGGAAACTTTACCCGGTACGAAATTGAAAAGTGATACTGCCAGTAAGAAAAAACCAGTTTACAAACGCATTCTCTTAAAACTGGGTGGCGAGAGTATGGCCGCGCAAGATGGTGGTTTTGGTATCGACCAGAACGCACTGCGAAATATTGCCGAAGACGTAAAGAAAGCCGTGGATCTAGGCGTGGAAGTTGCTATAGTCATTGGAGGTGGAAATATATTCCGTGGTGCCACAGCTAGTAGTCTGGGTATGGAAAGAGTGACTGCGGATTACATGGGAATGTTGGCCACCGTTATTAACGCATTGGCGTTGCAACATGGACTAGAGCACTTGGATGTTTCCACCCGGGTGTTGACTGCGTTGGAAATACATGAAGTGGCCGAACCTTACATCCGCAGGCGGGCGATAAGGCATTTGGAGAAGGGCCGCGTGGTCATTTTCGCTGCAGGAACCGGAAACCCTTATTTTACGACCGATACTGCCGCATCCCTGAGGGCTATGGAAGTCGAAGCGCAGGTGATTTTTAAGGCTACCAAGGTTGATGGGGTGTATTCGTCTGACCCTATGAAAAACCCTAAAGCGAAAAAGTTCAAGAAGCTTTCCTATATCGATGTTCTTCAAAAGGGACTGAAGGTGATGGATTCGACATCCATTTCACTTTGTATGGACAACAAAATGCCTATCCTGATTTTTAACGTACGTAATCGGGGAAGTATCTGCTTGGCCGTTATGGGTGAGAAACTTGGCACCGTGGTTGGAGAGGATCATGATTGATAGTTTTATTAGCCAAGCGGAGCTGAAGATGGATCATTCCATTGAGCACTTACGCAAAGAATTTGGAAAACTGAGGACGGGAACGGCTTCGTTGGCGTTGCTAGAAGATCTTAAGGTTGATTATTACGGTAATGCGACGCCGTTAGATCAGATTGGAACCCTGGGTTTGCAGGATAGTCAGACGATCACCATCCAACCTTGGGAGACCGGGATGATGAAGGAAGTCGAAAAAGTTATTCAAGCCTCTGATTTGGGGTTGACTCCATCAAATGATGGTAAGATGATTCGCCTTGTTGTTCCTCCGCTGACTGGAGAAAGACGTCAACAATTGGTAAAGGTATTGAAGAAAACGACTGAGGAAGGCAGGGTTGCCATTCGCAATATTCGGCGCGATTACAACAGCAAGATCAAAGGGCTAGAAAAGGAAAGCTATTCGATGGACGATTGCAAAAAGGGGCAAGAAAAACTCCAAAAACTAACAGATAAACTAATAGCCGAAGTGGACCGTCTCGCTCAAGTTAAAGAAAAAGATGTTCTTGGCTGACATTCCAAATAAATCAAGCGCAGAGCCTTCGGACGGTCGAAAGGCTCTCATGCTGGGAGAACCTCAGTGTCCTCCGATCTCATGATAGAAAAAATTGATATCGCCAGATTGCCGCGTCATGTTGCGATCATTATGGACGGTAATGGTCGTTGGGCACGAAAAAACTTTATGCCCCGAGTTGAAGGGCACCGTGCTGGAGTTAATACAGTTGACCGGATAGTTACTTTGAGCCGCAAGTTGAATATTGCCGCATTAACGTTGTATTCTTTTTCCGATGAAAACTGGAATCGGCCGGAATTGGAAATTAAATCGTTGATGAAAATCCTTGATCACTATTTGGAAAAGGAACTAGATCGGATGAACAGCGAAAATATTCGTTTTAATGTTATCGGACGAGTAATAGATTTTCCCTCTGAGATTCAGAAACGTATCGAGTACAGTAGAAAAAAAACTCAGAATAATAATGGTTTGACACTGACCCTGGCTCTCAGCTACGGAGGTCAGCAGGAAATTCTTGAGGCTACCCGTAAGATAGCCCGGCTTATCCGGGACGGTCAGAAGAAAGTTGAAGATATCGATGTGGAGTTGTTTGAAAGCCAACTTTATACAAATGACCTTCCAGAGCTGGACTTGTTAATTCGAACCAGTGGTGAAATGCGCCTAAGTAATTTTCTGCTTTACCAACTTGCCTATACCGAACTGCACGTAACTAATGTCCTGTGGCCCGATTTTAAGGAGGAGGATTATCTCAATGCCATTATCGATTTTCAGAACCGTGAGAGACGGTTTGGAAAAACACAGGAGCAGATTGTCAATTCCCCCGGCTGACTGTTGGGATTTCAAGAGACTAATTCTTTTATGCTTTGGTAACGGTGCCGAAGACGTTCTACAGAAAATGAAATGTGCCCCGTAACTTTGGGTCTGTCTTTTTATGAAAAGAGAAATTAGCGGAGTTACTTTTGTTCCCTTTTTTGTAGTCTTGGTTTATTGGGGACCTCCGTGGGCATTTTTCTTTTTTGCGTCCGCGGGTATTGTCATCGCTACCCGGGAATACTTCGACATGGTTTCGACGATAGGAGTAGAAGGATACCCATGGTTGGGGTTGACATTGAGTTTTTTGTTGGCCTCGTGTTTTTATTTTGACACCAAATGGCTTGCAGAATGGATCATTATCGCTCTTGTCTCTTGTTTCACAGCGTGGATTTTATTTGATAAGGACGTTCGTTTGGCTATTGATCAGATTGGCTATACCCTTCTAGGCGTATTGTGGGTGGCGGGAACACTAAGCTATCTAATTCTGATCCGTAATCTAGAAGGTGGAGAATCGCTTCTGTCTTTTGTATTTTTGACGGTTTGGAGCGGAGATGCTGCTGCTTATTATGGAGGTCGGGCTTATGGGGAGAGACCTCTAGCTTCGGCTATCAGTCCGAAAAAAACCGTGGAAGGTGCCGTCCTTGGGTTATCGGGAAGCTTGGCAGCGGGGGGCCTTGCGCATTTTTGGTTTATACCAAAAATATTTCTAACCCATTGTTTGATTATGGGTTTATTTTGCGGTATTATCGGCCAGTTCGGGGATTTGGCAGAATCAGCACTAAAGCGTCACGCAGGTGTCAAAGATTCGGGAAACTTGATTCCAGGTCACGGGGGTGTTCTTGACCGCGTCGATGGTTTGATGTTCGCTGGCCCAGTTTTCTATTTTTACTATAAGTGGGTGGTAGTCGGCTAACCTTCCCTTTCTGAAGTGCTTATGAAAAAGCTCTCTATTCTCGGATCAACAGGCTCCATTGGTGTCAACACGTTGGATGTTGTCGAAAAGAATCCCGACCGTTTTGGAATTTACGCTCTTGCCGCTGGAGGCAACGTAGAACTCCTCGCCCAGCAAACCAAGCAATTTAACCCAAAAATTATTTCCATCTTAGATCCTTCCAAGGTAGAAGATTTACGCGAGGCCTTGAACGGCCATCCAGTGGAAATTGTTTGCGGAGAATCCGGTAATGTAACGATCGCTACTTTACCTGAGGTGGATACGGTCGTTTCTGGAATCGTTGGTGCTGCTGGGCTGTCGCCCAACTACGAAGCAATTCGTGCCGGAAAGTCTATTGCCTTAGCCAACAAGGAAACTTTAGTTATCGCCGGAGAGTTGATGATTGAAGTAGCGCGAGGAAAATCGCAAATCATTCCCGTGGACAGTGAACATAGTGCGATTTTTCAGGTCCTCAATGGGGAGAATCGGGAGCGCATTAAAAAAATTATCCTGACGGCATCCGGCGGACCTTTCCGGACTTGGTCCCGAGAAAGAATGAAAACCGTCACAGTTAAAGAGGCACTCAATCATCCGAATTGGAATATGGGTGCTAAAATTACCATTGATTCGGCGACGATGATGAATAAAGGATTGGAATATATTGAAGCCAAATGGCTTTTCGGAGCAGAAATTCCG